>Ga0335072_10000795_pt1 | contig 56176 bp, 44 predicted proteins | sample Lox_Sample_21_FD_206725 | JGI IMG/M metagenome (GOLD analysis project Ga0335072, IMG submission 206725) | Soil microbial communities from Loxahatchee National Wildlife Refuge, Florida, United States - Lox_Sample_2.1 | ecosystem: Environmental > Terrestrial > Soil > Wetlands | place: USA...
GGTCGCCGCCGACCTTGTCGATCGCCCAGTGGGTCTTGCGCAGCAGCGCGAGGTCCTCGCCCTCCATCGCGGGCGAGACGTCGAACTGCTCGCCGGCGGCGCCGGTGCGCTCGGCGGTCTCGGCGGCGAGCCGCCACAGGCGCGAGAGGAAGCGGTGCACGCCCTCGACGCCGGCGTCGGACCAGTCGGCGTCCTGGTCGGGAGGGCCGACGAACAGGATGTAGCAGCGGGCGGTGTCGGCGCCGACGCGCTCGACGATCGAGGCGGGCGAGACGACGTTGCCGCGCGACTTCGACATCTTGGCCCCGTCCTTCGTGACCATCCCCTGCGTGAACAGCGCCGCGAAAGGCTCCTGGAAGTCGAGGTGGCCAAGGTCCGCGAGCGCCTTGCAGAAGAAGCGCGCGTACATCAGGTGCAGGATCGCGTGCTCGACGCCGCCGATGTACTGGTCGACGGGCATCCACTCGCGCAGCGCCTCCGGGTCCCAGGCGGCGCTGTCGTTGTGCGGGTCGCAGTAGCGCAGGAAGTACCAGGAGGAGTCGACGAACGTGTCCATCGTGTCGGTCTCGCGGCGCGCCTGGCCGCCGCACTCCGGGCACGTGGTGTTGACCCACTGCTCCGCGGCGGCGAGCGGCGAGCGGCCCTTCGGCGTGTAGTCCTCGATATCGGGCAGTTCGACGGGCAGCTGCTCATCGGGGACGGGCACGGTCCCGCAGCGCTCGCAGTTGACGATCGGGATCGGCGCGCCCCAGTAACGCTGGCGCGAGATCAGCCAGTCGCGCAGCTTGTAGTTCACGGAAGCGTGCCCTTTGCCCTCGGTGTCCAGCCATGCGACGATCTCACCGAGCGCATCGCGGTTCGCCATCCCGTCGAACTCCTGGCCGCAGTTGACGAGCACGCCGTCGCCGGTGTAGGGCAGCTCGCCGGCGTCGGCGGCGTCGCTTCCGCCCGCGGGCTCGATCACGCGGCGGATCGGCAGCCCGAAGGCCGTCGCGAATGCGTGGTCGCGTTCGTCGTGCGCGGGCACCGCCATGATCGCGCCGGTGCCGTACTCCATCAGCACGTAGTCGGCGACGAACATCGGGATCTGCTCGCCGTTGACGGGGTTCGTGACGGTGCGCCCGAGCGCGACGCCGGTCTTCGGCTTCTCGGCGTTGCCGCGCTCCTCGTTGGTCTCGTTGAGCGCGGTGTTCACGTACTCCTGGACTTCGTGCTCGTGCTCGGTCCCCTCGACCAGCCGCAGCACGTCGGGGTGCTCGGGGGCCATCACGAAGAAGGTCGCGCCGAACAGCGTGTCGGGACGCGTGGTGAAGACGGGGTAGTCGATCCCGAGCTCATCGCAGCGGAACGTGACCTCCGCCCCCTCGGAGCGACCGATCCAGTTGCGCTGCATGGTCTTCACGTTCGCGGGCCAGTCGATCTCGTCGAGGTCGTTCAGCAGCCGCTCGGCGAAGTCGGTGATGCGCAGGAACCACTGCTCCAGCTGGCGCACCTCGACCAGGTGCCCGCAGCGCTCGCAGCGGCCGTCGGCGTCGACCTGCTCGTTCGCGAGCACGGTCTGGTCGTGGGGGCACCACTTCACAGCGGCCTCCTTGCGATAGGCAAGGCCGGCGCGGAACAGCTGCAGGAAGATCCACTGCGTCCAGCGGTAGTAGCTGGGTTCGTGCGTGGCAAGCTCGCGCGACCAGTCGATCGAGATGCCCCAGGAGCGGAACTGGCGCTGGAAGGAGGCGATCGAGGCGGCGGTCGAGTCGCGCGGGTGCTCGCCGGTTTTGATCGCGTGGTTCTCGGCGGGCAGCCCGAAGGCGTCGTAGCCCATCGGGTGCAGCACGCGCCGCCCCAGGCGGCGGTTGAAGTGGGCGATCGCGTCGCCGAGCGCGTAGCACTTCAGATGGCCGATGTGGGGCTCGCCGCTTGGGTAGGGCAACATCTCCAGTACGTAGGCATTGCCGTCGCTGCCACGGGCGTCGTGCTCGTTGGAGACCTCCCAGGTGCGCTCCTGCGCCCACACGCGCTGCCAGCGCGACTCGATCTCGTACGGGTCGTAGACGTGCTCGGCCATGGGAGATCGCAGATTAGCGGGCGGCCTCCACACGTCTGCGGTGACCCCCTGGGAATCCGCCCCGGGACCCGCCCCGAGCGCGCGCGGCCAGCGTGCTCAGAAGGCGTCGAGCGAGCCGATCTCCTGGCGCCTCCGAAGTTCGTGTCAAAGCCGGGCCAACGAATGTTTCGCCCGGCTACCCGATACCGTCACAATTCGGTTTTGATGTGAACCTCGTTGGGGCATTCGTGCGATCCGTTCGCAAAGAACTTGCACTCGTACACGGTCGGCTCGACGCTGAAGTTCGGCCAAGTCAGCTTGCCGAAGGGATGTATCCCGGTGAGCGGTATTTCTGGATACCATTCTTCCTGGTCGTATTCGAAGCGACAGTGATGTAGTTTTCGGTGGTTTTCCGCGCACTTGCGCAACTTCGTACCGGCGTCGTAGAGCCACTTGTAAGCGTCGTCGAAGTGGGCTATTGCGTCGCCCGAGATTTTGCCCAAGATTTCCAGGAAGGTCTCGGGCAAATCGAACATCGTCAGGACGACCGCTGTCGATTCCGCTTCAAAGAAGCTCTCGGCACGAGAGTTAGCCTGTTCGAGGTTGTAGAACTGCTGGACCCACGGGTCGACTACAGCACCGCCAATCGCTGCGGCAGCCGCTTCCCGTTCCCGCGCCGCTTCGAGCCCCGGCGCTTCGGCCCCCCTCGCCGCGGCCGCCTGCATGCCCCACGGCGATTCTTGCATCTCGAAGGCGGCGCCGCGACCGGATCCTCCACCCCGCCCCGGGGCTTCGATCTGTTCGCCTTGCAGCGCCCGGCCTGTCTGCGGTACGTACGAGGTCGCGCCGTAGGTGATCACACCGGAGGAGAAGGAGCTTTCGACCCCGCCGGCCCCGAGCCAAGCGAACTTCGGTGGCGCTTTGCCGCCATTTGGCACACCGAATTCCGTGCTGTTGTAGCTCGAGAGCAGTTTCGCTTCGCCGGCTTTGTCACCGATCGTGGCGACGACATCGCCCTGCAGGTCGTGCAGTTGCAGCACCGGCGTTGCGCCGTTGGTCTGCGTGGCCAGCAGTGTGCCGTCAACGCCGGGAATGTTTCGCGTCCACGTTTCCGCAGATTCAGTCCAAGCGACGGTTTCGCCGGTACCGTCATAGTGGCTGATCGTTTTGACCGAGCCTACGGTCGTTTCCCGCGTGCGACCTTCGGGATCGAGCTTGTATTCGTTCGTGATGCCACCCTGAGCCTGAGAGGCCACGGCGTCGTCGACATAGAAGCTGCTCGTCAGTTCTTTGCCTTCCGAGTCGGCCGCGGGCAGTTTGGTGACGTTGCCCAAGCCGTCGTAGGCGATCCCGCCATCGGCCAGCCGACCGCCCTCGTCGTAGTTGTGCGCTTCGATCGTGCCGCCTTCGGTCTGGCAGGCGCCGCCCGTGCCGGGCGTGCGCGTGCCCGAGCTTGTGCGGTTGCCCTGTTCGTCGAACGCGTAGGTCCGCACCGCGCACCCTCCGCCGTTCGGCGTTTCCTGGGCTTCCGTGAGCTGTCCGAGCGAGTCGTAGACATAGCTCTCGTTCGCAAGCGTGCTCGACTGGCTGAGCATTTCACCACGAATCGCGGGCGTGCGGGTGTCGCTGTACCAGAGTGCCGGTTCGCTTTCTGAGCAGTTGGAGCTCTTGGTGTATTGGACCTTCGTGGCTTCGCCTACTTCGTTGTAGGCATAGTTCGCGCACATGCCATAGGGGTAGGAGACGCTCGTCAGCTTGCCCTCGGGGTCGTAGGAGGCCGTGAAGGAGCCCGCTGCAGAGTCGATCAGCTTCGTGCGCAGCTTCGTCGTGGGGTCGTATTCGTAGCTCTGCCTGCTCGTGCCGGAGGCGCTGGAGTCGGATGCTTCTTCGAGCAGGAAGTTGTTTTCCGCTCCCGCGTACTTGTATTTCGCGACGTTGCCGTCGGCGTCGGTGTACTTGACCAGCTGGCCGAGGCGGTTGAATTCGCTGGAGAGCGACTTCCCTTCGCCTTCGGTCGTCTCCGTTTCCAGCATGCCCATTGTGCCGTTGTACGTGAAGTTTACCTTCGGCAGAGACGCACCCGTGGAGGCGGTGACTTCGCTCGATGCCTTGCGTCCGCCGAAGTCGTAGGTTTCTTTTTTGGTGCGCGTCGTGGAGCCGAAGGTTTCGGTGATCGTTTCCGGCTCGTTGTACATGTTGTAGGTGCTGACGGTCACCGGCAGCTTCGGCAGACCCATCAGTTCGGGCTGCTTGGCAGGCAGCGTCTCGCACACGAGGCCCGCCCATTCCGGGTGGCTGCCGCAGGTGGGGTATTCGCCGTTGGCCGCGGTGCTGTAGTAGATCGTCTTCTGGTCGTGGGCGCTCGGGCCCTTCGACCACTGCTCGAGGCGGTTGTTCGAGGAGTCCGAGACCCACACTTTGCCGGTCGCGTCGAAGGCAAGCGAGCGGGGTGCGGTCAGCTGACCCGCTTCCGTGCCTTTGAAGCCGATCTGGGTGACGTAGGCGCCGTTGGGCGAGAAGGACTCGGCGCGGTTGTTGTTCGAGTCGACTGTCCAGACGTTGCCAAGGCTGTCGATCTTCAGATCGATCGGCGCGTTCAGCTGACCCTCGCCTGCGCCGGGAGTACCGAAGCGCTTGAGCAGAGCACCGGCGGTCGAGAACTCCTGGATCCGGTTGTTGGCGGTGTCGGCGACCCAGATGTGTTCGCCGGAGTCCACGGCGATGCCCCTCGGTTCTGCGAGCTTGCCCGGTTCTGCGCCGGCCGAGCCGAATTCGGAGACGTATTTGGCTTCTTTGTCGAACTTCTCAACCCGGCTGTTGCCGGTGTCCGCGACCCACATGTTGCCTTTCGGGTCGAAGGCCAGAGCGGCGGGCGCTTTGAACTTGCCCGATTCGCTGCCAAGTGAGCCGACGGTGGCCATGTAGGCGCCGGTGGCGCTGAACTCCTCGATCCGGTTGTTGCCCGTGTCGGCGACCCAGACGTGCCCCGCCGCGTCCAGCGCGATGCCCTCCGGTTCTTTGAGCTGCCCCGCACCCGAGCCGGATTCGCCGAACTTCGCGAGGTAGCTGCCCGAGGAACTGAACTCCTCGACGCGACTGTTGGCCGAGTCCACGACCCACAGCTTGCCTTCGGAGTTGACGGCCACGCCCCACGGGTTTTTCAGCTTGCCCGCTTCGCTGCCGCCTTCGCCGAACTTGCTCGCGTAGCTGAGCGTCGTTTCGGCGCCGACGCCACGAACTTCGGTGACCTGGCCGGTGGTCGAGTTGTATTCGGTCGTCGTCGTGAGCTTGGAGCCTTCGGGATCCATCGTCACCGAAGTTGGCGCCCGCAGTTTCCAGCCGAGGTTGCTCTGGCCGGAGTAGGAGGTCTTGGTCGTGCGGACTTCCACTTCTTCGTGGTTCACGAGCTGAGCGAGGTCGTAGCGTTCGGTCACGAGATCGTATTTTTCTCCGCTCGGAGCGCCCTGGTCGTAGACGAGCACTTCGTGGTGGCGTGCGAGCGATTCTTTCGTTTCGCCGCCCGCGCGGTACTTGATCGTGTGCTGTGGCCCGAGTACGTCGATCAGGCGCGTGCCCGCTTCTTCGACTTCGCTTTCTTTTTTACCTTCGCCGTTGTAGGTGTTCTGCGTGTCGAGCAGTTTCGACTTTTCAGCCGATTCGGCGCCGGCGGCGAGAGCGATGAGTCTGTTGCCAGGGGCGAGCGTGCGGATCACGTCGTTGAATTCGTTGTATTCCATCGTCGCGATCGAGCCATTGGGGTTGGTGCTAGGGCTCGCCACGTTGACTTCGCGGCCGTGTTCGTCCATGTAGTGAATCGTCGCGCGTTTGTAGCTGCTCGCCGGCCAGCCCTGTGGTTCGTCGGCCGGGAAGATCGCCGTCGCTTCGACGGGGTCGTCGACCTGCCCCCACTTGGCCACCTTGCCTTCGCTCAAGTTGTACGGAGCGGTCGAGCCGGTGGCGGGGACGTTGTACACGAGCGTGATGCCCGGCTCAGGGGACTTGGCTTCGCCTTCCGTGAAGCTCGTCATCTGGAACTTGCCGATCTTGTTTCCGAGGTTCGTCGTGTACCAGAGTTCCCCGAGCGAGTTGGCAGCTAGCCCATAGAGGCTCGAGGGAGTTTTGAATTCCGTGATAGCGCCCGAGGTCGTGACCCGGCTGAGTCCTCCGCCTTTGTTCGTGACCCACAAATACCCGCCGGCGGACGTGATGTGTTCGGGGAGCGACGCGAACGCTTTGAATTCGTATTCGCTGATCGCTCCGGAGGTCGTGATCTTCCCGACCTTGTTCGATTCCTTGTCGGTGAACCACAGGTTGCCGTCCGGACCCGCGGCGATCCGGTTCGGCGAGCTTCCCGAAGGCAGCGCGTATTCCGTGATCGTGCCGGCAGTCGTGATCTTGCCGATCTTGTCCCGGTCTGACTCGGTGAACCACAGGTTGCCGTCTGGTCCTGAGGCGATGCCGATCGGGGTGCTGCCGGACGGCAGCGCGTATTCGGTGATCACGCCCGCAGTGGTGATCTTGCCGATCTTGTTGGAAGTGACCTCCGTGAACCAGAGCTTCCCGTCGGGCCCGGCGACGATGCTTTTCGGGTGGCTTTCCGTCGGTAGCGCGTATTCGGTAACTGCACCCGCCGAGGTGATCTTGCCGATCTTGCTGCTTTTGTACTCGGCGAACCACATGTTTTCATCGGGGCCCTTGATGATCCCTTCCGGGCCACTGGTGGCGGGCAACGCGTATTCGGTGATGGCCCCGGCGGTCGTCGTTTTGCCGATCTTGCTGCTCGTGTAGTCGGTGAACCACATGGCGTTGCTCGCGGGTCCCGGCGCGATTTCCCGCGGGTTGCTGGATTCGGGCAGGGCGTATTCCGTCCACACCGAGGCGCTCGCCACGACGGCAGCCGTCGCGGCGCTCGCGGCCGTGGCCGACCCGCCCGCGTTGGTGGCGGTCACTTCGGCGAGAAGCGTGTCGCCCACATCGCTTGTGCCGGGTGAGTAGTTGGGGTTCGTGGCGCCCGCGATCGGTTCGCACGCACCGCTCGCCGCGCACCGCTTCCACTGGTAGCCGTAGGAGTTCGGGCTCCCGCTCCAAGTGCCCCTGCTCACTGCCAGCTGAACCCCTTCCGTGGCCGCGCCCGAGATCGCGGGCGCAACCGTGTTCGCGACCGCTTCGCCTGATTCGCCTTTCCACAGTTCGGAGGAGGCGGGCGCACGCGTTGCCTTCAGCAGCCGACCGGTGCCCTTGTCGCCCGCGATCGCACCGTAGGTAAAGGTCCACGGCTCCTGCCCGGGCGGACTCAGCGCCGTGATGTGACCTTCTGCGTCATAGCCGTACTTCGTCTTCAGGTTCGGGGCTATGCGCGGATCCCATGCGGCGATCAGCCTGCCCGCGGAGTCGTAGTCGTATTCCTCGACGGGTTTTTCCGCCACGTGTTTTTGCGAGGGATCGTAGGCGACGTACATCACCTTCCATATCTCGTCAGGCTGTTCGTTCCAGTAGTGAATGACGAGCGCTCGGCAGCCGGGGTTCATTTCGGTCGGTTCAGACGTGTAGGAGCAGGAGACACCAGCCGGCGTGGGAGCACGCACTTCGACGGGTATCGCCCTTTCTCCCGAAGGTTCGATCGAACCGACGTAGCTCCGGTTGACGAGCCACAAGTTCCCGTCCGGGCCCGCGGCGATGAACTGTTCGCCTTCGGCGTGGCTGACCGAGTACTCGCTCACTTCGCCCGAGGGCGTCACCTTGCCGGCGTGTTCCTGGCTCGTGAACCAGACGTTCCCGTCCGGCCCCATCGCGATGCCGAGCGGAGTACCGCCGATTTTTTCGGGCATGGCGTATTCGCTGACTTCGCCCGTCATCGTGATCTTGCCGATCTTTTTGGTGCCGACGTTCGTGAACCACATGCTGTTGCCGGGCCCGGCGACAATGGCGACGGGTTTGCTTCCCGCAGGAAGCGCGTATTCCGTGGTCGTGCCGCTGTTCGTGACCTTGGCGATCTTGTTGACGCCTCCGAGGACGACCCACATGTTTCCGTCAGGGCCAAGCGCCATTTCGCCTGGACTAGTGCCGAAGGGGAACGTGTGCTTGTGGAACTGTTCTGCCGGATTAGAAGGATTGATCGCGCTGATGCCGCGTTCTATCGGTTCCGTGTACCAGATCCAACCGCTTGGGCCGGCAGCAATTCCGAAGCTTTCCGATTTGCTGTAGGTGGAGTATTCGGTGACTTTGCCGGAGGGCGTGATTCGGCCGACCTTTTTCGCGTTCTCGCTGAACCACAGGTTCCCGTCGGAACCCTTCGTGATCCGCCGTGGTTCCGCACCCGATGCCGTCGCGTAGGTCGTGATCGTGCCGGTCGGGGTGATCTTGCCGACCTTGTTGCCGAAGTGCTCGACGAACCACACGTTGCCGTCGGGGCCACCCACGGCTCCTTCGGGATAGGTACCCGAACCTGGCACTTCATAGCGAGCGAAGGCCGGCGTCGTTTCATAGCGGTAGGTGACGGTGTCGCTCGACACCGCGCCTTCCTGTACGGAGGGAACCCACTGCTTCGTACCGGCGGGGCGCGTGAACTTGACCGAAGTGTGCGCCGCGGGGTTCTTCAGGTAGTAGGCGAGCTTTTCTTTGGTGGCTTTGTTTTCTTCAAGCGTCAGTTCGAGGTTCGCGTCTCCGGGCGGCGATTCGAATTTGCCTGCGCCCAGAGCCGCGAAGATCGTCTGCCTGCCACTGGAGTCGGCGAGCAGCACGTCGCCGCTGGGCAGTTCTTCGAGCCCCTCGGCGTTGCCCAGGCTGAGCGTCCACTCCGGGCCGAACGGACCGGCCCCTCCGGCATTCGTGTCGCGCGAGCTGTAGTTGCGGCTGAGCGTGAGGCCGGAGCCCATCGAGACGTCGGTCGCACCGAGGGCGAAGTCGCCGGACTGCAGGTCGACCGAGCCGGGCCCGAGCGCCACGGGCGTCGAGTGACGGATCGCAACCCTCTGTTCGTACCTGGCTTCGTTGCCGGCGTTGTCGATTGCGACGACGGTGAGGCCGTGTTTGCCGGCACCGAGTTCGGCGCCGTTGACCGTGAACTTCCTGGACGTCGTGCATTCGCCCGCGGCAACCGTGCAGGAGCCCCCTGCGGTCCCGACTTCTTTGCCGTCCACGAACAATGCGATCGATTTGACGCCTGAGCTCGCGATGGTCGAGCCTTCGCCGTCGCTGGCGTAGGCGGTCAGTTCGTAGGGACGTTCGCTCAGTTCGCCGTCACCCGGCAGTCCGGCAAGGATGAGCCCGTGAGGCTTCTTCGTGTCGACTTTGACCGTCGCTTTGCCTTCGCTCGTGAGCGATTCGGTCCCGGAGATCGCCTCCTGGGCCCGGTAGCGCAATTTCTGCGCCCCGTCCGGAAGCGTCGGGACGAGGGTCCAGGCTTCGCCATGGGCCGGGTAGCACTGCACGCCCCGGCAGCCGTTTTCGGCGAGATATTTGTGTTCTTCGAGCGGCGTCCAGACGCCCGCTGCGCTTTCGTATTCGAGTTTGGTGGCCGAGACACCGATGCCCGTGTCGGCAGCTTTCAATTCGATCGCGCCGCCGGCGGCGCCCGAGAGTTTGGACAGCCAGACGGTGGCGCCGGTCTGCAGGGCATTCGCTCGTTTGACTTTTTCTTTTCCGGAGATGCCTTCGACTTCGACTTCGATCGTCGGCGAGCTGGTGTTGTAGCTGGTGGTGGAGTGCGTGCCGCTGGGCTCGGCGATCGAGACGATCCCCTGGGTCATCGAGTCGGAGAAGCCGGAGCCAGTGCCGGTCGCGGCCTGCTCGAAGTGGAAGATGTTGTTCGCTTTCCCGAAGGTGGGACCACAGGCGGGGGGATCGATTTCTTCCGGTTTGGAGGGATTGCTCGCGCAGAAGGCAAGCTCTCCTTTGTTTTCGTATTCCGGATTCAGGAATTCGTTGGAGAGCTTTCTTTCGGTTTCTTTGGTTCCGCCCGGGCCTACGAATTCCATGAAGGATTCGACTTTGTGGCCGGTGTTGTGCGCGGAGTCGACGACTTTGATTTCGTAGATGTGCGAGACGCCTTGGGTCTGATAGCCCCAGTAACCGATTTCGCCCCCGCCGTAGGTCGAGACGCCTTTCGTTTCGAGGCGTTCGACGCCTTTTTCGCTGTGCCCTTCGAAGTGCGCGCTGTTCGTGTGGAATTCCCAGTTCGTTTTTTTGCCGCCGCTCGTTTCGGCCAGCTGGGAGTCGTTGATTTCGATTTCGGGGTCGACGGCGATCGGGTAGAGGTAGTCGCCCGACGCGTTTACGGAGACGACGAGCGTGCGGCCACGCAGGCTCATCGTCACCGGCACGCTCGTCCCTTCGGCATCTTCGGCGCTGACCGGCCTCACGGTCGCGAGCAGCGCTGCTCCCCTGAGGATCCGCACGGAGCCGGCGGCTGACTGGAGCAGGCGCGCGCCTGCGGGCACGCCGAGACGGAAGTAGAGCCTGCCGGGGCTGCGCCGCGAGAGCAGCAGGGTGCTCAGGTCAGCGCCGGTGCCTGTCGGCTTCGCGACGCTCTCAAGGTCGAGCGCGTTCCCGCGGTCGGCTTGGCGCCAGAGGACGGCGGCCCCGTCGAGTTGCCCATGGGACCCCGCCAGCGGCGCACCGCCGGCGCCGACAGGCGTGAGCGAGACGCCGATGCCGGGCAGCGAGACGCCGCCGTCTTGCAGCCGCGTGGGTAGCTCCACGTCGGCGGTCGCGCGCACGGGGGCAAAGCCACGAGCGGTTTCCGTCAAAGCGAGATCGAATGGAAGGTGCCGATGCCCGGCCGTCACGGCAATTGGCGCGATCGATTCGATCACGCCCTTGCTACCGCCGGCGAACGAGACTTCGGCCGCGTGGTTGGTCGCGTAGCGAAGTACCCGCTGGCCGCGAGCAAGGGTGGGAATCCCGTCGGCGGGCTGGGCAAGCATGGGGAAGGCGGCCCGCGTCAGGCTCGCGGCTCGGGACGGCGTCGCCCCCTCGTACTGCGTGCGAGTCGCGCCGCGCCGCGCAACTGCCGCGGGATTCGCGCGCCTGGCCTGACGCGCGGCACGAGCGCCTTCGCCGCCGATCAGCGCATCGACCGACGGACCTATGAGCGAGGTACCGAGCGATGGGCCCGTAGGCCCATCGGCGCCGGGCGCGGCGGTTGCCGCGACGGGAGCGGCGAACAGCGCACCCGTGCCCCCCGCAACCAGAACAGACACCAGCAATGACCGCAGCCTCGACCGCATCGCCTACTCCCCACCTCGTCTGTGTGTTGTCTGACCGGCTGACCCTCCCACTCAGAGCGCACGGCCGACGGGTGAAGACCCACCGGGTGCATGTCAGCCAAGCGGCGGCGATGCTAGCACGGCTTTCACAGGATATGCACTTTTTCTTGAGCTTTCAGAACTGATGAGTTAATCAGAGCCCATACGATTACCAGACGGACAAAACCCCGTATGCAAGGGCTTTTCGGCGCAAAGCACACTCAGGGGACCGACGCATATCTATTGACGGACGCCCAATTTCACAGCAACGCTGCGACGCGATATCGCTCACCGGAACAGCCGGCCCTCGCGCAGCAGCCGCAGAGCATCTAAACGCCCGCTCGATCACCCACGACGAAGCGGCTGTTGCCGCGCAGCAGCGCGACGATCTCCGCGGGCGCCTTCTGCGGCGCCCCGGCGTCGAACGGCGGCTGCGGGTCGTACTCGATCCCGAGCTGGATCGCCTGGGCGACCTGATCGCCGGCGATCCGCGCCGCGAGCGCGAGCGCCATGTCGATCCCCGCGGAGACGCCGGCGGCGCTGACGAGCTTGCCGTCGAAGACGACCCGCTCGGACGTGGCCTCGGCGCCGAGCCGACGCAGCTCGTCCATCGCGAGCCAGTGGCCCGTGGCGCGCTTGCCCTGCAGCAGCCCGGCGGCGGCGAGGATCAGCGAGCCGGTGCAGACGGAGGCGGTCCAGGTGCTGGTCTCGTGCGCGGAGCGCAGCCAGTCGAGCGCGTGCCCGCCCGCGCGGGCGGCGACCTCGCCGGGGCCGCCGGGCACGAGCACCACCTCCGGTGCGGGCAGCTCCTGAAGCGAGCGCTCCGCGATCAGCGTCAGCATGCCGTTGTCGGTGCGCACGGGGCCGGCCTCGGCGGCGACGAACGTCGCGCGAGCGCCGGGCAGCCGGCTCAACACCTCATACGGGCCGACGGCGTCGAGCGCCGTGAAGCCGTCGTACAGCAGGACCGCGATGTTCATCTGCTTGCCTCCTTCGTGCTGTCGTGGATGATGGTGCGCAGGCCACGGGGCGCCGCGTCGAGACGACGGACGCCGCGCGCCTGGAAGCGGCGGCGATACTCCGCGGGGCCGACCTCGAGCGCGCGCAGGAACACGCGCCGCATCGTCTCCGCGGTGCCGAAGCCGCAGCCGGCGGCGATCGTGGCGATCGGCTCGGAGCCGTCCTCCAGCAGCCGCCGCGCGGCCTCCAGGCGCACGCGCTCGACGTAGCGCGCCGGCGTGATCCCGGTCTCGGCGCGAAAGGCGCGGGCGAAATGGCGCGGGCTCATGTGGGCGCGGGCGGCCATCGCCTCGACGGAGTGCTCTCCCGCGACGTCCTCCACGACGCTGCGCTGCACCTCGCGCAGCGGCTCGCGCCGGGGCTGCTGCGTCGCGAGCGTCGCGCTGAACTGGGACTGGTTGCCGGGACGGCGCAGGAACAGGACGAGATGACGGGCGATCGCGAGCGCGAGCTCGCGATCGTGATCCTCCTCGACGAGCGCGAGGGCGAGATCCATGCCGGCGGTGACACCCGCGGAAGTCCACACCCCGCGGTCGCAGACGAAGATCGGGTCCGCGTCGACTTCCACCTCCGGGTGCCTGCGGGCCAGCGCCTCGGCCGAGGCCCAGTGCGTCGTGGCGCGGCGGCCGTCGAGCAGCCCCGCCTCCGCGAGCAGGAAAGCGCCGGTGCAGACGGAGGCGGTGCGCCGCGCGCTGCGCGAGGCGCCGGCGATCCAGGCGAGCAGGCGCTCGTCGCGAACCGCCGCGCGCGTGCCGTCGCCGCCGGGGACGATGAGCGTGTCGATCTCGCGGGGCGCCTGGGCGAAGCTGGCGTCGGGCACGAGCGTCAGCCCGCTGGAGCTGCGCAGCGGCCGCCCGTCGGCGCTGAGCGTCGCGATCTCGTAGCCGGCCGTGCCGGCGTCGCCGCCCGCGGCGAGCAGCCGCTGCGCTCCGGCGAACACCTCGACCGGGCCGCTGACGTCGAGGCTCTGCACGCCGGGGAACAACGCGAGGACGATCTGCCGGGGGGATCGGGCGCTCGCCATGAAGCGATGATCGCGGAGAAAGCGTTTGGCCGCAAGGACGAAAATCCAACGCTTTCTGCCAAACGGGCGCTCAAGGTGGGGCGCGTCCAAGGCCTCGCCCGAAAGCCCGACGAGGTCTACGATTGCCCGATGGAACCTGACCCCCACGCGACAGGCGGGAACGGCGCCGAGCGATCGGCGCTGGGGTCGACGCCGGCGCGCGTCGCGGGAATCGTCGAGGCTGCCGAACGCACGGCGGCGGAGCTGCGCGAGCAGGCGGAGGCGCGCGGTCGCGAACGGATCGCCGAGGCGGACCGCGCCGCGGAGAACCGCGTCCGCGCCGCGGAGGAGGAAGCGCAGGAGCTGCTACGCGAGGCGCGCGCGCAGGCGGAGGCCGCCCGCAACGAGGCGGTCGCGGCGGTGAGCGCGATCCACGCGGAGGCCGAGCGCCTGCGCGGCGAGGCGCAGGCCGAGATCGAGCAGCTGCGCGCCACGGCGCAGCGTGACGCGACGGAGGAGCGCACGAGCGGACACGACGACGCCGAGCTGCAGCGCTCCTCCGCCCGCGAAGAGGCAGGCGCCGTGCTGGCGGGCGCCCGCGCGGAGGGCGAGCAGATCGTTGAACAGGCCAGGGCGCGGGCGGGCGAGCTGCTCGCGGAGGGCCAAGCCGAGGCCGAGCAGGCGCGCACCGCCGGCGGCGAGGACCTGGAGAAGCTGCGCGCCGACGCGCTCGAGCAGGCGCAGCGCGTGCGCGCGAAGGCGCGCGAGGACGCGCGCGAGATCGTGGGCGAGTCACACGCCGCAGCGCGCGAGGTGCTGCGCGAGGGCACGGAGCTGTCGCGCAACCTGCGCGAGCTGTCGGTCTCGCTGCGAAACAACGCCGAGCGGCTACTGCGAGACGTGCGCCTGGCGCACGGGAGCATGACGGCACGACTCGACCAGGCCAGCCCCAGCCACGGGATCGAGCGCGGCGCCGGGCGCTCGCGCGAGCGCGAAGCGGCAGGGCCCGACGACGACCTCGACGTGCCGGAGTTCATCCCGCCGGAGTAGCGCGCCGATGCGAGACGGATCGCAGACCGCGGCGCCGGGGATCGCTACGATTTAGCCTCCTGGGGCTATAGCTCAGCTGGGAGAGCGCTTGAATGGCATTCAAGAGGTCGTCGGTTCGAGCCCGACTAGCTCCACCATAGAAGTACTAATCGAACCCTGGGCCAAAGCTCCCGTTCGGGCAAGCGGACGGGAGCTTTCCCGTTCTAGGCCCGTCGCGGAACGCGCCTTGACTTCGCGAACACGGTGCATGGTCACTCGTTCGGCTTCTTCGGCAGTCTCCACGACGGCGAAGGCCTCCTCGAATGGGCTCTCCAGCTCCACGCGGTCGATGTCCTCATGGAGAACCCAGATGGTCTTGAAGATCGCCTGGTTTATGAGGCGTCGCTGCGTCGCGTCGGCGCGCAAGTAGAGGTCATGTAGATCCTGCTCGAAGATGCTCAGCACCTGCTGCAAGACGTCCGCTATCTCCTCGTGGCGGATGTTTAGCCGAGCGACGATCGCCTCGGCGTCCTTGCGCTCCGCCTTGATCCGCGCAGTCTCCTCGCTAAACAGCTCGCTTGAGATCTCGTCGCGATAGTCCTTTTGCATGAGCTTTCGCTCTTGTGCTTTCAGGTCGGCGAGCAGGCTGCTGCACCGCGCGATCTCCTCAGCACTCGTCTCCGCCATCTCCGAAAGGTGCTGCGCGACGGCGTCGCGCAGCAAAGCGCGGTCCTTCTCGCTCAGGGTGACCGCGCGGTAGTACCTCTCAATCGCCGCCTCCACGGCGTCGACGCGCTGAGCCCGCTGTGGGCATTCATGGCGCTGGTTGCCCGAGCAGATGAAATATTCGTAGGTGCCGCCCCGGCCCGTGTTGCGCGAGTAGGTCAGGCGCCGACCGCAGGCGCCGCAGTAGATGCTGCCCTTGAGGTAGTGCCCATGCTTTCGGTCGCGCTCGCCTGAGAGGCGGTGAGCAGCGAGAACCCCTTGGACCCTGTCGAACAGCTCCTCGCTGATGATCGCCTCATGGCGCCCGGGGTAGAACTTGCCGTGGTACTTGACCTCTCCGAGGTAGTAGCGGTTGGAGAGCATAGCGTGTACCTGAGACTGGCTGAGCGGTTTGGCTCGATAGCGGGCAGTCGCACGGCTACGCAGCCCGCGAGCGGAAAGCAGCGTCGTGATATCGGCGATCGAGTAGAGGCCGGTGTCGTAGGTCTCATAGCCCCAGCGGATCATCGCCGCGCGCTCCTCATCAACGACGACGGTGCGGACCTCACCACCTTGGGGCAGCGGCTCACGCACGTTGAAGTAGCCGATTGCGGCGCGGCTGTGGGTGCCACCGACTTCGATCTTGCGGCGGATGCCGCGGCTGACCTCCTCTGAAATCTCGATGCGACGCGAGGCAGCGACGGCCGCCATCACGCCCTCAAGCATGACGCCGTGGCTGGTGTCCTCCCCGATCGGCTCCTTGACCGCGATCAGCGTCGCCCCGGCGCGGTTGATGATGCCGCGAGCGCTCCAGTGGTCCTCCTGGTTGCGCGCCCAGCGCGAGACGCTCCAGACGATCACGTAGTCGATATCCCCGCGCTCGCGAATCTCCTCAATCATCTGGCGGAAGACCTTGCGCTTGACCAAGTATCCGCCCGACACGCCCGGCTCGATGTACTCCAATACCGGGTCGGCGCCGACGGCTGCGGCCTTACGTTCGCAGGCGGCTCGCTGCGCGGGCAGGGAAAGTCCCTCCGGGTCGTAGTCGGTGTGAACCTGGCTGGGGGAGCTGACCCGCAGCAGGATCGCGGCCTTCTTCCGCTCGCCGCTCAGTTCGCGATCGTCGGTCTCGAACGGGATCTCGTTGATCGGGAAGCTGCTCATCACGCATCTCCTGTCCGGCTCGTCCCGGCGCAGCGCGGCGTCGGCGGCAGCAATCGTAGCTCCGACAACCGCACCGCCATCGCCACCTGCGAGACGCGGTAGCGGCGGGCCAAGCGGGCTATGTCCTGAATGCCGTCGCCAGCCCAATCTCGTTTGACCCACATCTTCGGCATCAGCACGCAGGCGGCGAAGTAATCGCAGATGCGCTCGGCGCGGTCCTCGGGACCGAGCCCATTCTTGGTCGGATATAGCCACTCAATGAAGGGGTCGTCCAAAACGTGCTTGAACTCGTGGATCATCGAGAAGCGCTGGCGCACCTTGGCTTCCTCAGCCCGCAGCACGATCACCCAGCCCGAATCGGTCTGCGTGGCCATGCCCGAGGTCGGAAAGCCCGGACGGCGCGTGATCGTGACAAACGGCTGATCGCTGACGACGCTGTCGGGTACGGCGGGGGCATTGACTCCCGCCGCTGCGAGCAGAATCGCCGCTTGGCGCTCGGCTACCTGACGGGCCTCGGCGGGCGAGAGGCCCCGGCGGGGCACTAGGCCGCGCAGCCGCGCAAGCAGGCCAGCGGCAGAATCAGTCTTGGTTAGGGTGGCGACAGTTGGCGTCATGCTTTCCTCCTTTCGTGCTTGCGATGAATCTCAGCGACGGCGCGTTCGATTTCATCGATCTCGGCCTGGCTCAAGTCGTACTTACTTCGGAAGTAGGTCCGCATTTCGGGCAAGCTGCTTGAGACGTGGCCCTTGCTCACGCGGTTCACCCGTTCGGGGTCGAGGCCGAGCACTTCGACTACGCGCATCAAACGCTCGGGCGCCGGATCGTTGAACAGACCCCGTTCGACGCGGTAGAGCCAGACGTAGGCGACGTTTGCTCGCTCGGCTACCGCCCGAAGCGAAAGAGCTTTGTTGCGTCGCGCCTGGGCAAGCATTCGGCCGAGCCGTGTGGCCTGTGCTTCGTTCACTGCTGTTACTCCTATTACCTCTCCATTGTCTGACACTTTGTTTCATTTGTAAACAGTTTTGTGGGGTTCCGTAATTTTACCTCTGTGGCATATGTGCAGTAAAGGTGTTAGGCGGTCTGAATCAGGTAATGATCCAGACCGCCTTTGTGCGTTCGTTACGCCTCCAGGGCTGTGATCTTGGCCTCGATCTCCGCCTTGCGTTCTGCGGCGCTGTCTTTGAGCGCCTCGGCTTCGGCTGCCGCCTCGCTTGCGCGCTCCTCGGCTGCCTCGATCTCTCGATCGATGGCCTCGATGGCCTTGCGCAAGGTGGCAGCGGCCTGCTCGACGGCGTCGGCCGGCGTCGTCTCGCGTTTGCGCGAGCGCGTGGGCGTTCCACCCTCGATCTTACGCTTGCGCCCGTAGTAGGCACCGCGAATCGAGTCCACCGGCTGCCCGTACTGCTCGGCGAGTTGCTTGAACGCATCCCGCCGCGCGGTGCCCGAGGCAATCAGCGCCTCGACTTCATCGAATACTTTCTCTGCCTTGGTAGCCAATGTGTGTTTCCTCCTTGGCTGTCGGATCTGGATGGCTATGCCGGCGTGCAGAAAGCCCTCGGCCTTCCGCACACCGGAGAGCCCGCCAGTCCTCACTTCGCTCCTTTAGCTACCGCTGCCCAATGAGCGAGCCGGGCCCGCGCAACAGGGATGTAGTCGCGCTCGCGTTCGATCCCCATGAACTGCCGCCCTTCGAGTAGCGCTGCGGCGCCGGTCGTGCCGCTGCCGGTGAAGGGGTCGAGTACGACGCCTCCGCGCGGAGAAACGAGACGTACCAGCCAGCGCATGAGCGCGACCGGTTTCACCGTCGGGTGAAGGTTGCGCACCTGGCGGGCGCCACGACCGCCGTAGAGCTCGACGTGACGTTGTGGCAGCGACTCGCATCCGGCCTCACGCTCCGCCCGCGACGCCTTGGCGCAGTAGAACAGGCGGCTAACTCGCACTCGTCCGTCATCGATCAGGGCAAGCGGGCATTCTGGGCTGCAGCGTCTGGTCGTACACCGCTCGTCATGGGAGGCGGCGAGGTTGGCTGGCCAGAATCCGGCGCGGGGCGCTTCGGGGTGCATTACTCCTCCAGCGCCGATATCGAGCGCTCCAGTACTCCAAGTGCGCAGGTTCTCCGCGACGCTGCCCGCGAGGGGGACGCGCCCGAGCAGGATCGGCTCGTAGACAGGCTTGAGGGTGGTCGACAGGTTCCCGCGCAAGCGGCGTGACTTCGGCGGTCCCGCCCCGTGAATCCACAGCAACGTGTCGCGCACCTCGACGCCTCCGTCTTCAATGCCGCAGACCAGCCGGTGAAACGTCCGTGGCGAGCCGAAGGCGACCACCCAGCCACCGGGTTTGAGGACACGCCTTGCCTCAGCGGCCCACCGGCACGTCCATCGGGCGAACGCCTCGCCGTCGCTGAGATCGCCGTTACCCGCCACAGCCTCGCGAATGCTCGCCCCGTCCCAGGCATTACCAGCGAAGCTGATGGCGTAGGGCGGGTCGGTCAGTAAGCAGTCGGTGCTGGCGTCCGGCAACTGGCGCAGCAAGCTCAGCGAGTCGGCATGGACGAGACCCCAGCGCCGGACGTCGCCGTAGAGCGCTGGCCTACTCACGCCGCGCTCCTGGGGATCGTGGTCAAGACCTCAAGCGCCCGATCGGCAGTCGCCACCGCGAAGAGCTTCCACGCCTCCGCCGGTAGCGTCGCGCAAGTCTCGCTGATGGTCTCCGCCCGCCGGTCGGTGGTGGTGATCCAGAGCACTCGGGGAAACACCGGCCCCGGGATGCCCGCTCGCCAGGCCGACACGTAGGCGCTGGCTTTGCGAGCCAGCGCGCCTCGACTCTCGGTGCCGCAGTCCACTTCAAGGAAGGCGTGCAGCTCGGTCGCGGCGTCGAGATTCAGGCGAACGAAAGCGTCCGGGCGCAGAACCGAGCGCACACCGCCCAGGCCGGTGAACGGCACCATCGGCTCGGTCTGGAAGTCCACAAGCCCCAGCAGGCCATCGCGTTCTGCCTCGCTCAGCCGCACGAAGCATTCCGTCACGCCGAGGCGGTGGCGCACGAAAGGCTGCCCGGGCTCGTAGCCTGCTCGCGGGCGGGCGAGACCTTCGCCGCGCCAGTAGGCGACCAGGCGCTGAGCGGCCGGCGCATCGAAGTAGACGAAGCTCGCGGCACCAGCTCGCACACCGCCTACCCGGCGCTCCAAGCGACCGAGCACTCCCTGTTCGACCAACCGGCGGCAGGTGCGTCGAGCCAGCCGCGCGCGTGAAGCTGCCAGCTCGACGTCGGCGAAGAACAAGCGCTCCAACTGCTTGCCCGAGATCAGCCGCAGCCGTACCACCATCTCCGTTATCTGACGGTCACGTTCTGACAGCGAGTCGGCCAGGACCGCCAGCCGCGCCTGGCTGAGCCGCCGAGTCATGAGAGAGCTCCGACGGGGAGGGCTGGACGAGAGCTGTGGACAGGAGAGAGAACGGAGCGGGAGGCATAGAGAGTCGTCTGCGCTACGGACAATTTCATGCCGTAGTACGGGGCGGCAGCGGACCACCTACTCCACGCGAGCGGACCAGCGAGCGGACTCATGCCGACCTCCGCAGGAATCCGACCGGCGGATCTTCGTCGGAGCCGGATTGGTAACGCCTCGCCAGGGCCGCATCGACCTCGGCCGGATCGGCACCGTAGCGCTCAGCCGAGCGCTGCCGCACCAGCTCGGGGTCGCTAGTCGGCGCGGGCAGCGGCAGCGTGCGACCGGATACGGGCGCAGTCACGTCGCCGTGCCCGAGCCCCATGCGCATCACGATCTCGTACTGGCCGAGGTGTTGAAGCTGTTCGGCCTCGATCCCGACGAACTCCGGGCTCAGTAGGCGAGCGTCCGCTGCGTTTTGCCGAAACGCCACCAGCGTGGCCGAGTTGGAGGTGGCGGCGGTTCGCAGACCTGTCGAGAGCTGAGTCAGACTCTGGGCGCCCATGACCACTCCGCAGCCGAGCCCGCGGGCAAGCTCGTACAGCGCGTCGAGCGGGACCGGGACGTCTTCGAGCGCCTTGGGCTCGTCGACGTAAAGGAAGGCGGGGCGCCGCGCATCGCGCGGCAAGCTGGCACGGGCCTGCACGGCGATGAAAAACTGGTGGACGATGAGCGCGCCGAGGAGTCGCGCTGCCGGTGCACCCAACTCGCCAGGGCTGAGGGATACGACCACAGCCGTCCCGTCTGAGAGCACCCGCCCCAGGTCGAGCTTAGGTGCGCTTTGGCCGACGACGCTGCGGATAACGCGGCGGCCGACGATCTCGTCCAGCTTGCCGAGCGGCGCGGCGAGCGTCTGGGCACGCTCCCCCGGGCTCAGTTGCTCGAAGGCCGCCCAGGTCTCGCGCGCAAACGGATCTTCAACCCGGGCGACTAGCCGCCTGCGAAACGACGAGTTGCTGAAGACGATCGGCAGATCGGCGAGCGTGGCGTCGCCCGCGTGGGCGAGAAGCAGCAGGCCAGCGCGTAGCCAGCGCGCCGAGGTCGGCCCCCACTCGCCCGGGCTGACCTTCTCGAGCACGCCCAGGATTAGGTCGGCGGTCAGGTGTGGATCGCCACCGGCAAAGAGACGCAGTCCTGGCTGCGGACCGCCCGCCGCAGGATCGACTACGACGACCTCCCGGCCCTCGGGCACGCGGGCGAGCACATCGTCGGCGCCGTCGCCCTTGCCATCGATGAACAAGAAGCCACGGCCACCCTCCAGGTCCTGCACGGCGAGGCCAGCGATCAGGCTCGACTTGCCCACGCCGCTCGGGCCACTGATCAGGCTGTGGCTGAGCGCTCCCACCACCGGCTGGGCGAGCAGCCGATCGTGTCCAGGCCAGGTCGACTTCGCCAGCACACGGCCGCGGTTGGGAATCCGCCGCGACGGCATCAACAGCGGGGAGGTGCCGAGGGCGACGCCGGGCAGCCTCGGTCCTTCAATGGGCAAAGCCGTCAGGGCCACGAGCTCGGCCGGTGCGTATATGTCATGGCGGAAGGCGAGGCGAGCCGTCGAGCGCGCGACTCGCTTGGGGTTAGCCCGGCGTACCGTGAACCGACCGTAGGCTCCGGCGCGGGCCCGCAGCGGCGAGAGCGTTCGGCTCAGCAAGTGCTTGGCTCGCTTGGGATGCCCGGCCGCTACTGCCACAAGTCCGCTCGCGGCCAGCACCGGGCCGGCGTGCTTGGTCTGCACTGCCCGCACGTGAGCCGGGCGCAAGTCAGGATCAGGCCACAACAGCACCGCGAGGCCGCTGGGCCTGCGCGTTCGCGACCGTGGCTCGGGGAGAGCTGGGTGGCGCCCCGGCGCAAGTGTCCAGCGCACCAGCACATGCTCCGAGGGGGAAAGCGGCTGTAGGGAGCCGAGCACCGCAGCCGACGACTCGATCTCGCCTCCCTGGCGCAGAACGGCGTAGCGCCCCGACAGCCGCAAGCTCGCGCTCGTGGTCCACTTGACGGCGATGTCGTCGCTCACTTCATCAAGACGGAGGCTGGGCAGTACGCCGCGCCACTGGCTGCGCAACGTTTCGAGCGTGCCAGGCGCCGCCCGAAGAAAATGGCGCACACCGTCGGCGTCTGCGAGAACGTCGAGAACAACCGCTGCATTACTCGGTAGCCCGGCGATAGCGCTCCACAACGCCTCCACCGCGCTCGGCGTTACGTCTGCGTCGAAGCGCAACTCAACCACCTGCTCGGGCCCAACCGGGCGCTCGTGCCAGGCGATAGCGCCATAGGCGGCCAGTGCCACCGCCAAGATCCCGCCGAGGAGAAGCAGCTCCATTACGGGCGCTCCCTTCGGTCAGTGCGTGCCGAACGCGGGGAGTCCGGCGGCTCGGTGGTTTTGTTCTCCACGATGTCACGCGCCATGAGGTGAAGCGCTAGCCAGAGCTTTCCCTCGTCTATCTGATCGAGCCGCTTGGAACGGACCCGTACCTTCCGTTGTGTCACTTTTTGCACCCCCTTTCACTATTTATGCGTGTTTCGTTTGTGCACAAATAGATGGTCACTCAGTTTGTATCTTTTGTAAACACTTTTGTAATGCGGCCAGGTGTAACTACCGTGTGCAGGGTCGGGCAGTGCCCCGCGTCGCCGGGGCAAATGAGTTCAATATCGGCGAGGTACGCCTAGAAGCGGGTGTAGTAATTGATGAGCTTCAACACGACGGCCAGCCCGCCAATGACGAGCGCGACCGGTACGAGCGCATGAAGGAGTTGCGTAAGCGCGGGAGCGAGCGCGGCCAGGACGAACCCGGCCAAGATCACCATGAAGATCTTGTTCACCGGGCTCGCTCCTGACTCGGGCTTCGTCGGCTTAGACACAACGCGCGTTCCCCGGGGCCCCTAGCGCTGGGCGAGGATGGGGGTCCAGACGAGATGGCCGCCATTACCGTCAACGAGACCGGTAAACAGTCGATGCGCTTCTTCGACGGTGGCGAGGTGGTGGACACCTCGGCCCACGCCGACGATGACAACAGTGACGTCGTGCAGGCCAGCTAGCTTCGGCTTCCACCGCGCGATCTCGGCGGTCACTTCGTTTGCACTCGCCGTCGACAGGTCAAAGCCGTCACCGCGTTCGTTGACGATGCCGTCGGACCACAGCATCACTTCGGCCACGTGCGGCGTGCGCGCGGCCAGCTCCAGTCCCTCTAGCTGGCCAGAGCCAGCGACCGCCTCGCGCGCTCCGAAGCTCGCGATGAACTGGTGGGCGAAGCCCGCGGCGAAGGCTTGGTTAGCTTTCGCGGCTTCTTCACCTTCCATTTCCGGTGGCGCCTGCGCGAAGTTGTGATCACGTAGACCTGCCGTCGTCACCGGCTGGCCGTCCAAGACAGCTACAAAGACGTCGTCGTGGTCGGCAGCCTCTTTGACGATCGTGTTCGTTAGTTCCGTGCGGTAGCTAGCGATCCGGCTGGTGGCGCCAGTCGCATCCCACAGGTTCATGACCCGCCGCGCGCCGTCGCGTGGCGGGTCGGTGGATTGGTCGGCACCGCAGCCGCTGAGCGCGAGCGCAGCGATGGCGAAGCCGACCAGGAAGGGCCTGGTCATCTCCTTCTACCTCCTGTTTTGGGTGTCTCGACTAGTCCCCGATGAGGCTCGACAGCTCGTCGTCGCTCATCGCTTTGTGGCCGTTCAGGCTGGCCTCGCGGAAGGGCTCACCTTCGGCGTCTCCGGGCGCCGGGGTGATCCGGCGGCCGAAGCGCGTCGTCACCGTCGGGAGGGCTACGCGCATGACGCGGCCGTTCGCGAAGATTTGCGAGACGAAATCGAAGGTGGTGCGCAGCCGCCCGGCCGCCGCCTCCTCGAGACCGTCCTCGCTTTCGAGGTGCGCCTCCAACAGCTCCGGGTGCGCGTCGATCGCGGCCTGGGCTTCGGCAGCTTCGGCTTTGAGCTGCGCCGCGTGCGCGACGAGTTCGATGTCGCGCTCATGGCCGTGCTCGATTTCGGTCTCTACCTCTTCGCGCTCGGCTTCCCGGCGGGAGACGAGCTGCTCCAGGCGGCCGATCTCTTTGCCGACTTCGCGCCCTTCGGCCGCGAACGACCAGAAGGCGACCACCAAGATCGAGGCGAAGCTGCCCGCGATCTGAGCTGATCCCAGCCAGGTCGGGCTGATTAGTACGGCGGGGGCGGCGGTCAGCTTTCCGCTCGCCCATTCGTGCAGCGCTGCGTTCTGGGCGGCGGTCGCGTCGCCGCGGAAGACGACGAGCAGGATGAAGGCACACAGCAGCGCGAGAAGCGTCGCCGCAAAGGCGGCAGCGGTGGTCTTGACCCGCAGATCCTCGGTGAGCTTCTGTCCGAGTGCTCCGGCGGCGAGCCCGAGGGCGTGGTTGGTGGCGGCGACCAACGCAGGCACCGACAGCATCGTGAAGGTGAGCACCGCGCCGGAGAAGCCCGCGTGTTTGAGTGCGCCGTAGAGCGCGCCACCGTCGAACGCCACGACGGCCAGCTCAATTCCGATCAGCAGCGCCGGGCTGTGGAAGTAGCCCTTGCGGTGACGCGCGAGCCGCTCGAAACGGACCCGCATGTCTTGCAGCGCCTCCTTCGCTTCTTTCTCGCGAGCGCGCGCCTCCGGCAAGCGCTCCTTGGTCCAGCGCCTCACGCGCTCCTTGACGCCGGTGCGCTCAGCGGTGTTAGCAGCCAACCGGCCCGGCAGCGCCTTGACGAGCTGGGCTGCCGTGAGCCTCTCCTGCAGAGCGGTCGCCTTGCGCTGCCCCTTGCGGGCGGCGATGGCGCCGGCGATCCAGCGACGAGCGCCGGACTCGTCGCCGACTGCTTGGTCCCGCCCGAGACGCGAGGCGCCCAGTCGGTGCCCGTCGTAGTCGGTTCGCGCGTGCATCCGTCCGCCCGTCTCGAAGTCGGTGCCCCGGTCGTCGCCGGGAGCACTGAACATCTGCTCGTAGGTGTTGTCGCGCTCGGTGGGCGACGTGGGTGCTGCTCGGTTTCTCGTGAACCACTGCATTGCGCTGCCTCTCCTTCAAAGTGCCGCGGCGGGCGCAGAGTGGGCGCTATCGTCTAGCGCCTCACTCGGCGACCCGCCTGGGTTGATGGGTGATATGCGAAGCCGGGCGGAGCAGCAGGCCGTACCAAGAGTCGACTGTTCCGCCCGGCAGGCATTCCTGCCGGGACGTGGAGTCCCGTTTATTACCGGTGGTGAAGCGCGCGGGCTACAGGGGCTGTGCGACCAGACCCATTGCAGCTTCGTGCTCCGACATGCAGATGGTGCATTTTTCCGTCACGTGTTTGTGACGGCAGAACGCGCCTTTGATCGCTGCCGGCAGCCGGACCTCAGTGACAACGTGTGGCGCCGTCACTTGTGGTACGCTTACGTGCTTCGGGCGCTGAGCGCGCCCACCGGGATGGTTGGGCAATTGAACCTCCTCTAATCGGGTACTTTTGCCTGACCTAGCGGGACTCCCGGGGTGATGACCCGGAGTTCCGTGCCGCCACTCGATTCCTCGCTTACGCTTGGACGGGTGGCGGTTCGCAACTTGTGCCCGCTGGTCGGGGGTCGATATTTATACCACAGCTTTGTGCGATCGTGCATCCACGCGATCGTGCTTACCACGGTCCTTGCCTGAAGTCCCAGTGAATCGGGGATAAGAACTCGAAATGACCCCGATCCGCACCGCGTCTGCAAACGCGGGCGGATCGGGGTCGGGGCTCCACAGCAGGCTGAGTTCGAGTCATCACCCCGAAATCAGCGCCTCCGGGTTGCACCCCGGAAGCAGCGCGCGGCGCGCTCGTTTACGAGGGCGGGCGAAGCAGCCACTTCACCGCGCCGTAGACGGGCCTTCCTGGTCCCGCAGGAAGGTACTCCGCCCCGAGCAGGCCGCTAGGAGTGTTGCGCCTTCTGGTGTGGGCCGGTTGGGTTCCGGCGAGTCGTGTGGAGTTCGGAATAGGAGCGCTTGGCTCAGATGCCAGGGGCAACCACGCGAACGCCACCGGGAGTGATCCGGTGGAACTGTCGCCAGAGAAGCCTTCTTGAGGTACTGCGATCAGGAGCGGGGCGCTTCGAGAAGCGCGAGCCATCTAACACCTGATATGACACTAATTTAACACATATGTGTCAAATAGTCAACTGCTTTGTGATGCCGCGGGGCGCTCAGCTACCCGCAGAATCTGCCGCAAGACCTCGTGGTCCAGCGAGATGACTTCGTCGGCTACCTGCCGCAGCTCCTCGGCCACCCCGGCGCCGGGCGGCACGGCAAGTAGGACCCGGCAGCCCGAGTCTTGGGCCACCCGCACCGGCTCGGCCAGATCCCGGTCGCCCGCCAGCAGGATGGCGGTCTGGTAGGCGTGCGACTGCGCCAGCCGCACGAGATCGAGCGTGATCAGCGTGTCGACGCCCTTCTGCGACAGCTCCTTCTTGAAATCGAAGTACTCCTCGAACTCCTCGAGGTTGACCTCGCAGCGTTCGAGCGACCGGCGCAGCGCGTAGTGCCAGTTCGGCGTGCGCTCACGCAGGTGCCCGAGGCGCAACTGCACGCCGGGCGTCCGGGCGATGGCATCGAAGTAGCGGCGCTGGCTGGAGTAGCGCTCGTCGGTCGGCGCAAAGGCGGCGTCGTACCAGTAGACGCGCAGCAGCGTCGGCGTGCCTTCGAGCTGGCCGCCGACACTGCGCAGCCACTCGACGCAACCCGCGGCGTCCGGCTTGACGTCCGTCTTGTGCCTACCGAGCGCTTTACTGCCAGCGGCGTCGAGAAAGCCGTAGTCAATGAAGCCGGCGTACTTGCCGAGCATGTCCCCTTATTCCATTTCCCTCGAACGCGGGAAGAGGCTCATTGCTGAGCCTCTTCCTTGGCCCCAACGGGGCCGGATGTGCAAACCCTCCCACGGAGGGCACCAGAGCAAGGCTACCACCCTACAGATCCGAAAAATGGAATGCAACCGGTAATTCAGATCAATTGATCTGAATCATGGCCACTCGGTAACGTCACCGGGATGACGCAAGCGGGTGAGCGTGACGATGTCCTCATCGAGACCTACCGAGCCGAGGCCGCGTCGCTGTTCGCGGCGGGGCAAGATGTACGACGAGCCGCCGAGCGAACGGCATTCTTCGTGTTGACCTTGATCGGCGTGACGGTGGCGACCGGCATCAGCGCCAAAAGCGATCTTGTCGCGCTGGCGCTCTGTCCGCTGACCCTCATCCTCATGTCCTACATGTGCCAGCAGTACGTCGACGTCACGACGCTTGGTGCCGCGCGCCAGATTCTCGAGGAACGGATCGCCGCAGCGCTCGGAGCGCCAGGTCTTATCTACGAGCTGGGGGTGTCCTCATCTCGGCGAGCGGAGTTCAAGCTCAGCTTGCGCCTCCTCAACGCTGCCACCTTGCTCGTCGTCGCCGGGGTGCTGGTAGCCGGGGTGGTGGTCGCGCTCGAAGGCCAGCGCTGGTATTGGGAGGCGGCCTTTTCGGTCACGACGCTGTTCAGCGCTCTGTCGCTGGCTTTTTCCTACATCGACATGCTGCGCGCCGAAGCAAAAGCCGCTCAGCTCATCGAAAAGCGGCTCGCCTGACGAGAGCCCGAAGGGCTACGTGTCCTGCTGGTAGGTGTGCACCACCGCCTGGCTGCCTTTGCGGCAGCTCACCCGGGCCTCTATCTCGGTCGGTATTGCGTTGCGCTGTTCGCGGCAAGCGAAGCCGAGCACCCCACCACGACAGGTCCCAGCCTTGCCGTGCTGCAAGCGACAGCGATAGTAGGCGAGGGCCACTTTGTCGCCGGTCGAGCAACTGGTCCCCGACACCGACAGCGACGTGAAGTAACCGATCCCCGGATACTTCGGGGGCGAGCAGGTCCGCGCCGCCCGGGCTAGGCGAGGGCTCGCACTCGCCGGCGCCGCTGGTATGAGGGCCGCGACTGCGAGTAGTCCGGCCAGAACCACTCCGGTCGAACGGGCTCTGCTGAGGTACTTGATCATCGTCATCTCCTCCGTGGTTTCAGGGTGGTCTAGTAGCGGAAGTCGTGGGCGAGCCGCGCCTGCACAATTCCCGCGAGCAGGCTCGAACCGGCGTCGTTCAAGTGGATGCCGTCGGCTTGCCGCACGATCGTCGGCTGGCCGCCGATCACCATCGCGTCGCGGTAGGAAAAGCCGGGCGTGAACGTCCCCACCGTGTCCACGACATGCACCTGCGCCGCCCACGGCTGGGCCGCCACCTGAATCGCCGCGTTGACGACCCGAGCGATGCGAGCTCGGGCGGCTTCCCGCGGCGCGGGCAGTGTCAGCCAGTAGACGAGCGCCCCGCTTTCGCGGTAGGTGCTCATCACCTGGCGCACGCGGTCGGCGTAGATCGCCGCCCAAGCGCCTGAGCAGCAGGCGACTTCACGACCTTCGGGGCCCTTCATCGGGAAGCCGTCGTTGGCCCCGATGAAGACCACCACCGCGCTCGGGTGGTCGGCTCGCACCTGCGCGCGGGCGAGCTTGCCCCAATCCACTACGAAGGTCGTGGAGATCCCCGTGCCGATGTGGGGGTCCTGGTCGACGCGCACGCGCCCAGCCAGTTCCTCGGCCAGGTCGCTATCCAGCGGCATCGACATTGAGTCGCCGGTGACGAGCAGAGTGTGCAGCGCTCGCTTCGGCGGCGGCGGTTCCCCCAGCGCTTCGGCGGTGAAGGCATCTGGTGTGACCGGCGGGATCTGCCCGCCCGCACCGAGCGTCTTGAAGCCGCCGGGCCCGGACAGACTCGGTTCGGGGTTCAACCAGCCGGTCGCCGCCCGCGCCACGCTCGCAAGCGGCAGCGCTCGGGCGATGTCGGCGCTCGGGTGGCCGACGGCGAGCACGGCCGAGCGCCCGATCCCCGGTTTCATCTCATCGCCCGCCTTCAGCACCGAGCCGCCCTCCAGCAGTACGAGTAGCACAGCGGCCAGCACCACGGCGAGCACGGCGTCGCGGGCCCTAAACCGCCGCAGACCCTCGCGGTCGAAGCGGCTCATCAAGCTGTCGTCTCGAGAAGCGCTCACTAGAACCGGAAGTAGATGAAGGGCGGCACGCCCTGACTCGGGACGGTGGCGCCGGCGACTGCCACCACCACAGCCAGGCCCGCTCCCATGAACACCGGCCGCCGCCGCTCAATCCAGACTTGGACGCGCTCCAGCGGATTCGGCGGCAGTAGCTGCAGGCCGATGACGAGCACGATCGCGCCCACCACCGGCAGGCTCCAGAGCGTCGGATGACTCGGTACGGCCAGGCGCGAGAGCAGCGTCCCGAAGTCGGCGAGGCTCTGGACGCGGAACAACACCCAAGCGAGCACGATTAGGTGGAAGGTCACAAGCCAGCGCAGCCAGGCCGGGAAACGGATGCGCCCGCCGAGGGCGTGCTCAAGGACGAGACCGATCCCGTGGAAGGCGCCCCACAGCACGAAGGTCCAGGCCGCGCCGTGCCAGAGCCCACCCAGCACCATCGTGATCATGAGGTTGCGGTAGGTGAAGAGACGCCCACGGCGGTTGCCACCCAGCGGGATGTAGAGGTCGTCGCGCAGGAAGCGCGACAGCGTCATGTGCCAGCGCCGCCAGAAGTCGCGAAAGCCGGTCGCCCGGTAAGGACTGCGGAAGTTCTGCGGGAAGACGAAGCCGAGCAGGAGCGCCAGGCCGATCGCCATATCGGTGTAGCCGGAGAAGTCGCAGTAAATCTGCGCCGCGTAGCCGTAGGCGGCGAGCAACACGTCCGGGGCGCCGTAGCCGCGTGGCACCGCAAACACCGGATCGACCAGCACGCGCGCCAGGTAGTCGGCGATCACCACCTTCTTGACCAAGCCGAGGGCCACCAGCCAGATCCCCGAGCTCACCGCCACGCGGTTCGGATCGCGGGGGCGCGCGAGCTGCGGCAGAAACTCCCGAGCACGCACGATCGGACCTGCGACTAGGTGCGGGAAGAACGAGAGGTAGACCGCAAAGTCGAGCAGCGAGGCGGGTGCCACCGCTTCGCGCTTGACGTCGACCACGTAGGAGATCGCCTGGAAGGTGAAGAAGCTGATCCCGACCGGCAGCGCGATCGTCAAGAGCGGCAAGGTGCCGCCAACGCCGAATCCGCTGGCCACGTCCGCCCACTGCTGAGCGAAGAAGCCGTAGTACTTGAAGACGCCGAGCAGGCCGAGGTCGAGCGCCACCGCCAGGCCCACGATCAAGCGGCGACGACGCTCGCTCGTGGTCCGAGCGATCCCCACCGCGGCGGCCTGGTTGCCAAGCGTCACGCCTCCGAGCAAGAAGATGAACCGCCAGCTCGCGCAGGCATAGAACAGATAGCTCGCCGCCAAGATGAATGGCTTCCAGATCCTGGGCCGAGACATCAGCGCCCATGAGAGCGTGAGCACGATCGGGAAGAAGATCGCGAACTGGACGCTCGGGAACAGCACGGGCTATCCCCAGGAGGGCATCAGCTTGCCGAGGGCGTGCAGCAGGTAGGGGCCAACGGTGGCCGCAAAGCTCCTCGTCAGATGATCTTCGTCGCGATACACCAGGGCACCGCCGACGACGGGGTAGCAAAGGTGAGCGTCGCAGAAGAACTGCGTCGGATCGATCACCTCGACGCGCCGCGAGTGCAGACGTTCGGCCGCCACCACATCGGGGTCGGTGTGGAGCGCCACCCCGCGGGGCACTGCACAGACCAGGCCAGCATTCTCGTGACGCTGCAACGCCGCTTCGACGCACGCCAACGTGTCGGGGTGCATGTAGGGGATGTCGCGGATAACGACGATGTGCCGGACGTTGGCTGGCAGGGCAGCCCACGCTCGGGTGATCCCTTCGACCTGAGCGTCAAGTCGACTCTGCCCGCGCCGCGTCTTTACCGGTCCGGGATGGTCTGAGGTGAAGACCGTCGAGACTTCGGGGCGCGTCCGAAACCAGTGCAGTACCGCTCGGTTCCAGGCCAAGCATCCGGCGAGCTTCGGTTCGGGCATCACGAGAACGCCTTGGGTGAAGGGGCAGCTTGAGCGCGTGCTGTCCAAGCCCTGCCATTTGAATGCGTGCGCGACGACATCAACGGCTGCCCGCCAGTGCCAGGCGTGGCTGTCGCCCACCAGTGCGATCGTGCCGACCGCCTCCGAGGCTGGCACGCCAAAGACGCACAGGTTGATCGTGTCCGGCACCAGTTCGCACGGCGAGTTGGGCGTGATCTCGGCTTCGGACGGCGTGGGGATGACGACGTTGTCGAGCCGGGCGTTGTGGCACGGGCGCAGCGGATCGCGGGCGGCAGCGCCGAAGCAAGCCGGAGTGCCAGCGTCAGCCGTGCCGGAGACGAGCGGGCAGGCGAGCAGTCCGGCTGCCACGGCGACCGCCAGCGCTTGCCACCTCCCACCTCTCGATGCCGTTCTTCGCACGTCCGATCTCCTAGCCGTAGTCCAAAGCCATGCGGGCATGACGACGCCGTGGGGTCGGTGCCGCCATGCCCGCATCGTTCCCTCTACCGGAATGTCATGGCGGCGGACCGTAGCAAAGGGTCTACCGGGATGTCATTGCGAGGATCTGGCGACCCCGGAAGGCTGGGGAAATGCCAGCCTCTCCCCCCTTCCAGGTCGCCCTCGGTCTGGTCGTAAAAGCCCGCCGTCATGAGCTTGAGCTGACCCAGGAGCAGCTCGCGAACAACACCGACCTACACCAGCGCTGGATCTCGAATGTCGAGACCGGCAAGCGCAATCCGAGCTATGGAAGCTTGCGAAGGCTGGCAGCCGGACTCGAAATGACGGCCTCCGCGCTCATCGCTCGCGCCGAGGAAACGGAAGCCTCTCTGCCTGTCCCTCGCAAGCGTCGGGCAACCGCCCGGCGTGGCTGAGTGCGCACCCGTCTGGCGGATTCACACAGCTTGACCGCACAGGGCAAGCAGTCCTAGGCTGCCCGCCTTCCGTCAAGCGACCCCCGGCGCGGCGACGTCCTGCCGGGGTCAGGACACCAGGAGGACCAGCTCCCCATGCCAAGCGAGCCGACGTCCGAGGCACCATCAGAGGCGCAGGTGCTCGCCGCCATCGAGCGGGCCCTGGCACACCGGCGCCTGCCGCAGCAACCTGGCGTGCTCTTTTCGGTCGTCAAGGATCATCTTGAACTCGGCCGGCATGACACTCGGCGGCTGCGTCCACTGTGGGAGCGCCTACACACCCGTGGCCTGATCGAAGTCAGCACGCACCAAAGCCTGACCCTGTGGGATCTCACCAGCGCGGGTAAGCGACGGCTGACCATCGCTCGTCGGGACGGTCCGATCGAGCTGCCGGAGTCCCCGCAGCACCGGGAGTGGCGCACAGCACGGGAAGCAGGCGAGCGCCGTATCGGGCGGCTACGTGACGAGCTCGAGACTGCGCTCGATCAGACACGGACGCTGCTCGCAACGGAGCCGCGTGACTCCGACGTCTGGTTCGCCGCCAGCCGCGAGTTGCAGCGGGCCTGCTACCGCCTCGGCTCTGCCACCTACTGCCTGTTCGAGTGGGCGGAGCCAAATGACTCGGAGGCCGATCTGCCGCTTGAGTCCCAGCTCGGTCGGCGGGACTACCGATCGTGGGCTTAGGGCGGCCGCAGCTCACTTCCGAATAGCTCCGCTAGACGCTGACCCATCCAGGCCGCTGCGATGGAAGGCGAGTTGCAGCAGATCGTGGGACGGAACCTGCGGCGGCACCGTCGCCTACTTGGTCTTAGCCAAGAGCGTTTCGCCGATGCTCTTGGTGTCCATCGCACTTACGCCGGAGGCCTGGAGCGCGGTGAATACAACTTGTCGCTTCGGAGTCTGGAGCGCCTCGCCAAACGCCTCGGCCTCAATGCCCGAGAGCTACTCCATTCCGATGAATCCGCACGGCGCTGAGCAAACTGCCCAAGTAGCATTCTCTGCCCTCCCATGCCCACCTACGCGCAGTCACGGACAGCGCCGTCGGACTACGGATTCCCGATCTTCTACGAGATCCTGTCCTTGGACGAAGCCCTTGCGGAAGAGGACTCCGCGATCGCGATGGACCGCGAGGTCTTTGGCGACGGCTTCGAGGGATTTCGAGCGGGGCAGCTCAATCGGGTTCGCGCGCTGTATGAGTCCGGGGCTGCATCCGGTACTGCCTATTCAGTTAGGGCGCCGGAGGGAGAGTGGAGCAGCGCGATCCCACTCGCTGACCTACTTCCGATCGTTGCTGAGCAGTTCAACGCCGCCCGGGCGAGTAACTGGACTCCGACATCGTAGGATCGGCCCGGCACCAGGCGATCCGGGAGAGTCGAGGCAGCGTCTGCTCGCCCTGATCGTGCACCGCCGATTGTGCGACCCAGGCCGAGCTCCGATAGCCTGCCCCGCGTCGTGGAGGCTGGCCCCCAAGTAACGCATGATGACGCGGGACCAACGCCCGACTGGTTCGCGCGCGTCCTCGGAATATCACAGCTAGTCGTGTCGATCGCGGTTGTTTTGCTCGGGGCGTATCTTGTCCACCGACAGGGAGCGTATGAACGGGCCGCCACGCGCAGAGAACAAGCAGCCGAACGGAGCGCGGTGGCAAAATCTGAAGGGACCGCCGTCGCGCGAGCATATGCGGTGCAACTCGGGCAGGTCGCCCGCGGCGTGAAAGACATGCATTTCTGCAAAGAGAAGCTCACGCCGTTTGCGGAAGGAGAAGGCACACGCGTGTCGTTCCGCGACCTGAAGCGCTTGGGTGCCGTTCTCAACACGTCACAGTTGACGGCCGTGCAGCGCGCAAGCAACGAGCTTGATCAGCTGTATCACTCGGGATACACGGCTCCGCCCTCGGGATCAGTTGCGGCTTATCACGCCTGGGCGGCCCAAGGCGCCCTGCGATCGAGAGCGAAGCGGGCTGACCGGTATCTCACAGAAGCGCTCCCAGCTCTCGGGGGTGCCCCGCCCGCAGCGCCCGGACGCTGCAATCACACATAGCGCTCCGTCGCGCACTGCCAATTGTGTAACACAGCGCCTTGCAGTCGATAGATCACGACAGCGCAGCCGGAGATAGTTACCCGTATCTACTTTGTCGGGAAAATCACAGGAGGCAGACATGGGACTCTTTAGCCGAAGCTCGAAACCAACACCGCAACGTGATCTTGCACCGATGCTGGCGGAGTGGGGTCAAAGGAGGTTCGAAGGGCGAGATAGAAAAGGAGATATGTCGCCAAAAACTGAAGAGTTCAAAGACGAAATCATGGATATGGGGTTCAATCGGGATTCAGGCTTTCCAGCACGTCGCTCAGCGGCGATCCAAGAGATCCGAGAGGTTGGACTGCGCGAAGGTGGGTGGACCGTCTATGGCGCGTGGGAGGCGATAGAAATGATGCACGCCCAATTTGGGGACCTTCATGCGCCCGAGGACATCCTGCAGGAACTCATGGAAGCGCGCGTCAGGTTCTTGCAGACGCTCGATGAACCCAAGATGGCGACGCGTTTGAACACACACGACATAAGCGCGTTCCGTGATCTTTTCCCGGAAGACCACGCACGGATGTTTCCGAATTGGGGTTGACCGATAGTCCAGGTCTGCCGTAGGGGAACGTACTTGCCCGTGCGACCCGTTGACCGCCTACCGAAAGGCGCGCATGATGGATGCATGAGTCGACCATCTGTCTTGGAGCAACGTATTGAGCGACAATCCGCAGAGGTGCTGGCGATCATCTCGAGCGAGTCGCGGATCAGCACCGCCGAGCTAGCGTTCCGCACCGGCATGAGCGAAGGTGTTGTTCGCAAGCGTCTCGCGTACCTACGAAGCGAGGGGAAGATCATCGGCAAGCGTGGTCGAGCTCGGCCCGTCTCGCCGCTCGTCCAGCCCTCGCTATCCATCGAAGAACGGGTCGCCGTAATTGAGCGGCTGCTACAAACTCCTGTCTCAACACGAGATCGAGGGTACTTCCTAGCATCTTGTGCTAGTCGTCGGCGAAGTCCACCGTCTCGACACCCAGCACACCCTCGATGCCATCGAGCGCGACGGTCAGCTCGTCAATCGCCCTCCCGGCGGGTACATCCCCGACTGCCGGAATGAGGCAGATCTAAAAGTCTAGCCCTTGACGTGCTGCTGCTGCGCCGTGTTGGAACTAGCCCTCGGCGTGGCGCTGCATGATCCGTCGAAGCTCCGCGTCTCGCAAGCGCTGTCCGCCGAATAGGGCTCGGAGTCGAGCAGCTTCCTCGGGCGGCATCTTGGGGAACGGCTCGACGTGGCGTACCGTGACAGGAGACCGCCCCCTCTGGGCCCAGGTGAGCGGCCGGTACATCGCGTGATGCCCCTTCCTTCCATATCGCATTGCAAAATCGTGTCATGTCTTCCAGACGGAGAGCGCCCTACGCCGCGAGCCGGTACCGCCCCCGCTCCAGCCGCACGAACCGGGCTCGCGGACCCTTGCAGTTGTTAGCGAGACAGTTCTTGACGGTCGAGCGTGAGACTGCCTCACCGATCAGCTGCTCGGCCGCCGCATGGATCTCGCACATGCGCATTGGCCCTTCGGCCTCGGCAAGCACCTGATCGATGGTGCGGGTGAGTAGGCCCGCTGATCGCTTGCCAGCGAACTTTGACGGTCGGCGGGCTGCTCCGGCAGCCTCTATCTTGGCTAGCGTTGAGCAGAGCTTTGCCATTCGCTCCCGAACTTCGGGGTTCGATAGGGCGCCGAAGATCCCCACTGGATCACCCGACGTCGCGTCGTCATGCCTGACCTCGCGCGCAGCACGGCCCTGAACGAGCAGGAGCTGTGGCGGGAGATGGTCCGCTGGTCGGGCGGGCTCGTGCACGAGGAGGGCGGGCTTCTGCTCGTGGCCGGCCCCAGCAGCTACCTGCGCGTGGCGATCAGGCTCGACGCGGGCATCGACGGCGCGGAGACGGTGCGCCGGGCGGGCGAGTTCTTCGCGGCGACGACCGGGCACATCGTGCTTGTGCGCGAGCCCGACGACGCGGACGTCGCGGCCGCGGCGCTCGCCTCCGGCTACGCCCCGGCGTGGACCGAGCGCCCGATGGCGCTCCACGAGCCGCCGGAGCCCTCGCCGCTCGCGGAGGAGATCGACGTCCGCACCGTGTCCACCGCGGAGCAGGTCCTCGACTACGGGCGCGTCGTCGCCGAGGCGAACGACGACCCCGGCGAGCGCGAGCGCGCGGGGCTGCTGTTCCACGACCGCACGATCCTGGTTCCGCACATCGCGGCGTTCGTGGCGTATCTGGAAGACGCTCCGGTGGCCTGCGCGATGACGCTGGTCAGCCACGGCGTCGCGGGCGTGTTCTATGTCGCGACGGTCGAGCGGGCCCGCAGGCGCGGCCTTGGCGACGCGCTGACCCGCATCGCCGCACGCGCCGGCTTCGCGCTGGGAGCCCGCGCCGCCTGGCTCGGCGCTTCGGAGATGGGAGCCGGCCTCTACCGCCGGATCGGGTTCTCAGGCCTCGGCACGAGCATCGTCGAGTACGAGTCGCCCCAGAGCTAGGGTCATCGCCCGGGGAAGCGCTCGCCCCATGGCTCCAGCTCGACGCCCGCGACGTTGACCACGTAGGAGATCAGCCGGTACCAGCCCGCGAGGATCGTCAGCTCCAGCAACTGGTCCTCGCGCAGCCAGGCCGACAGCGAGGCCCACAGCTCGTCGGGAATCCCGTCCCCCTCGTACAGCGCGTCGGCCGCCGCGATCAGCTGCGCGTCCCGCTCCCCCCAGGCGGGGTCCGCCGCCGATCCGAGCACCGTCGCCGCGATCTGCTCCTCCGTGACGCCGAGCCCCCGCGCAAACGCCACTACGTGAACGCCCCACTCGTACTCCGCGCCCGCCCGTGCGCAGGTGCGCAGGATCAGCAGCTCGCGCTCGCGCGGGTCGAGCCGCGGGTGCCCCAGGAGCCCCGCCCCAAGCGGGCGCATCCGCGAGAACAGGCCGTCGTGGACCGCGAGCGTGCGGAACAGCCGCAGCGGCTCCACCTCCGCGCCGGGCGGCATCCATCTCGCGAGCAGCTCCTCCAGCCCGGGCTCGTAGGGCGGTTGCATCGGTGCGATTCGCGTCGCCGGCATCGCCTATCCTTTCGCTTCGATAATCAAAGCAAGGAGTGTAGCTTCTGTTTCCGAAGCATGCAGACGGACCTGAAGTGGCGGGCGGTGCGGGGCACGAGACGGCGGGCGGCGCGGCCCCCGGCCCCGGGCGACCCGCCCGCGGCTCGCGCAGCGGCCGCCCGATCATGGCGCTGCTCGACCTGCTCGGGCGCCGCTGGGCGCTGCGCGTCCTGTGGGAGCTGCGCGAGGAGACGCTCACCTTCCGCCTGCTGCAGGAGCGCTGCGGCGAGATGTCCTCCAGCGTGCTGAACCAGCGGCTGGGCGAGCTGCGCGAGGCGGGGATCGTCGAGCAGGCCGAGGGCGCCGGCTACCGGCTCACGCCCGCAGGCGAGGATCTGCTCGCCGCCCTCTCGCCGCTACAGGCCTGGGCCGGGCGCTGGGCCGAGCGGTCCTAGGGTCGCGGGCCACGGCTCGTCAGAGGTAGTCGATCTCCGGAGAGCGCAGCGCGATCCCCAGGCCCCGCAGCGAGACGCGCCCGCTCTCCGGGTAGAAGCACATGTCGCCGGGCTCGCGCGTCCCGTAGGCCAGATAGGCAAGGCCCTCCTCGCCGGCGCGCAGCGCGTGCGCGACGCCGCTGCCGGGCAGGCGGGCGATCACGTCGCCCGCCTCCAGCGGGTGCCGCTCGCGCTCGCCGCGCTGCCACAGCTCGACGACGCCGCCACCCTCCAGCACCACGAACAGCTCCTCCTCCAGCGAGTGGCAGTGGGCCGGCGCACCGGTCTCGCCCGCCTGCAGGATCACGTGGTTCAACCCCGTCGCCCGCGCACCCGCCGCCCTGCCCAGCGCGCGCATGCGCCCGCCGAAGGCCGACGGCGCCGCTTGCAGCGGGACCACGTTCGCCGGGCGCTCCGCCGAGGGCTCGGGACAGTGCGGCGCCCCCACCGCGGCCTCGCGCGCGAACGGCCCCTCGCCCTCGCCCAGCTCCAGCCAGCGTGCGCCCGACCACGCCACGCCCGCTCGCGGGAGCGCCGTCAGCGAGGCGTCCAGCCGCTGGCCGAACGCCAGCACGTCGAGCCCCGAGGCTCCCGCCCGCAGCGTGTGCGCGCCGCGCCGCGGCCGGTGCGCGATGCAGTCGCCCGGCGCGAGGGCGAACGTCTCCCCCTGCTGCCACAGCAGTCCCTCGCCGCCCAGCACGTAGAAGATCTCCTCCTCCTCGCCGTGCTCGTGAACCGGCGTCGAGAAGCGCTCCGGGGATATCTCGATCCGGCGCAGGCCGATCGCGCGCGTGCCGGCTTCGCCGCCGAGCTCGTGCCACACGCCCCCGATGTGCCCCACGGAGCGCTCCGCCTTGCGCGCCCCCGTGTGCAGGTTGCCACGCCGCATCGGCCGAAGCTACCAGGGAGCGTAGACTCCGGGACGCCCCCAGTCCCCACCGAGGAGTGCTCATGACCAGTCAACTGCCCCCCGGGCCGCGCATGCCGAGCGCCCTGCAGATGGTCGGCTGGTGGGCTCGGCCCACCGCCTTCGTCGAGCGCTGCCGCGCCCGCTACGGTCCCCGCTTCACGATCCGCCTCCCGGCCCAGCCGCCGTTCGTCGTGCTGTCCGACCCCGAGGAGATCAAGCAGGTCTTTCAGGCGCCGCCCGAGGTGCTGCATCCCGGCGAGGGCGCGAAAATCCTCGAACCAGTCGTCGGGCCGAACTCCGTGATCCTGCTCGACGAGGCCCCGCACCTGCGCCAGCGCAAGCTGCTGCTGCCCGCCTTCCACGGCGAGAAGATGCAACGCCTCTCCGGGCTGATGACCGAGCTCGCCGAGCGCGAGGTCGCCTCCTGGCCGCTGGAGGAGCCCGTGGCGCTGCACCCGCGCGTGCAGCGGCTGACGCTCGAGATCATCCTGCGCGCCGTCTTCGGCCTCGAGCGCGGGGCGCAGCTCGACCGCCTGCGCGATCTGCTGACGCAGATCCTCGCCTTCGGCGAGAGCCCCATCTCGCTGCTGCCGCCGGTCCAGCGGCTTCTGAAAGGCCGCGGCCCCGTCGGGCGCAGCGAACGCGTCGGCGAGGAGGCCGACCGGTTGATCTTCGAGCTGATCGAGGAGCGTCGCGGCGCCGAGGAGGGCGAGGACGTGCTTTCGATGCTGCTCGGCGCCCGTGACGAGGACGGCCAACCGATGACGCGCGAGGAGCTGCGCGACGAGCTCGTCACCGCCCTGGTCGCCGGCCACGAGACCACCGCCTCGCAGCTGGCCTGGGCCTTCGAGCGGATCGCCCGCGAGCCGCACGTGCAGCGCCGCCTGCACGCCGAGCTCGACGAGGGCTCCGACGATGCCTATCTGAGCGCAACGATCCACGAGATCATGCGCCGCCGCCCCGTGCTCCCCAACGCCGAGCCGCGGCTCGTCAAGCAGCCCGTCGAGGTCGGCGGCATCACCTACGAGCCGGGCATCGTGCTGTTCGTGAGCGCTTATCTCGTCCAGCACGACCCCGGCATCTACCCCGACCCCTACGCCTTCCGCCCGGAGCGCTTCCTCGACCAGTCGCCCGGCACCTACACCTGGATCCCCTTCGGCGGCGGGCGGCGGCGTTGCATCGGCGCCAGCTTCGCGCTGCTGGAGATGAAGCTCGTGCTGCGCGCCGCGCTCGAACGCCACGAGCTGAGACCGGCTTCGGAGCTGCCCGAGATCACACGCCGCCGCGGGATTGCATTCAGCCCATCGCGCGGCAGCCGGGTGATCCTCTCGCGGCGCCGCGAGGCCCCCTCGCCCGAGGAGTCGCGGGGCGCCGAGGTTCCCGTCGCCGCCTGACGCGCACGAGCGCGGCGCCGCCCTCGCGACGACGCCGCGCCGTGCGCAGAGCACCCGCCCGCGCGTCAGGAAGTCCCCGCGCGGGCGCGTGCAGCTCGTGGCCCGGAGCTAGCGCTTGCCGCCGTGCCGCCGCACGGCGTGCCTGCGCTTGGCGTGGGGATGCTTGCGGGCGCTCTGACGCGCCCTGTGGCTCGACCGCGGGCACGGCGCCCGGTAGGTGACGGGCACGGTCTGCGGCGGCAGCCCGCCGAGCCCCGCGAACAGCAGTTCCGACTTCACCGGGAAACCCCCTTTCGGGCAGCGCGAGGGCATGCGGCCGTAGTAGACGACGCGCTTGCCCTTGCGGTAGGCCGCGCCGATCTTCACTTCGATCGAGAGCGCCGAGGCGTCCGGGGCGCCCGGCACCGTTTCGATCAGCGGCACTTCGGTCGCGAACCGTTGCGCGAACGTCCCGCTCGTGTGCGTCACGTGGCTCGCCGAGAGGAATTCAAGCGCCACCGGCGAGCGGCCCACCGTGTAGAACTGGAGCGCGTTGCCCGGGGCGAAGAACCCCTGGATCGAGGCGCGCTCCTGCACCCTTTCGGTGCCGAAGCTCACGATGCCGAGCGCCGTGCCGGAGATCGTCACCCGCGAGCGCTTCGGGCACGCCCTGGGGCCGACGTTTTCGAGCGCCGCCGGCTGGCAGACCGCGAAGCCGCGGGTCGTCAGCTTCGTGCCCGCCGGCGTGTAGACGTTGATCCCCGCGAGCGGCGGGGGAAAGCCTCCGTATTCGGTCCCGGCGATCGTGTACTGGACCTGCAGCGCGGCGCCCGCGCCGAGGATGTTGCCCGTGCCGCGGAATCCCGGGATCGGGATCGCGCGGGCTTTGAACGTCACCGTCGGCGCAGCCGAGGCGGCTGCCGGAAGCGCCGACAGCGCAAGGCACAGCCCCGCCAGCGACGCGATTGCTCTACGCGACATCGAAATGCTCCTCCACTCGTGCTTTCAGACGTGAGCGTCGGTTCAAGCGAGCCGGGTAGCGCGGGCCGGTTGGCGCCAGGCGTCACTGTCTCTGCCCCTGGAACACCTCAAGCGCGCCAGAAGCGCGGAGCCTGCTAGTCCGCGATCGGTTCGCGCGCCAGCTGGTGGCGCACGTGGTCGCGGGCGTCCGCGTAGCGGATCGCCTCGTAGGCGATCAGCGCCGCCAGCAGCGCCGCCAGGATGCCCAGCGTCGCCAGCGCCGGCAGCTGCAGCGCCACCGGCACCAGCGCCACGAGCACCGCCGCGCACAGCAGCCGCCGCCAGCTCACCGTGTGCACGTTGCGCAGGCGGAACGCCACGTGCGCCAACAGGTACAGCGCCGCCCCGCCCAAGAGCGCCGCCGCCGGCACGAGCCGAAGCTCGCGGTTGACGTCCTCGAGCGTGATCTTCAGGCCCACCGCCACCAGCGCGACGCCGGCGATCATCGGGAAGTGCAGGTAGGAGTAGGAGTCGCGCGCGATCCCGTTCTGCTCGTGGCCCGGCGCCGCTTTCGCCAGCCGCCGCCCGGCGACGATCGCCGTCACGTCGAAGTACACCCACCAGAAAGCAGCCGCCACCGCGATCCCGAGCACCGCCGCGCCGACGACGCCGGCGCTCAGCGACGCCTTCGCGCCGACGCCCAGCGCCACGATCGACTCGCCCAGCGCGATCAGCACGATCAGGCCGTGGCGCTCGGCGAAGTGCCCCGGCACCAGTTTCCAGCCCTCCTGCCCGAACAGCAGCGGGCCGCCGGTGTCGAGCAGCAACGCCACGCCCCACAGCGCCACGCGCAAATCGCCGGAGGCCGCCGCCGCCGCGAACAGCAGCCCCGCGCCGATCGCGGTGCTCACCGCCAGCGACATCACCGAGCGCCGCAGCTCGCGGTCCTCGCGGCTGGCGATCACGAACAGCGCGATGTGCGCCGCGCGCACGACCGCGTAGGCGCAGGCGAACAGCAGCGCCTCCTCGCCGAACGCCCCCGGCACCGCGAGCGCCGCCACCAGGAACGCCGCCATCGCCGCGAACATCGCCAGGCGCACCGCCCCCTCCTCCGGGTCGACGACGCTCGTCAGCCAGGCGTACCCGCCCCACGACCACCACAGCACGCCCAGCACCAGCACGCCCTTCAGCAGGCCGCCCCACGTCGGCGTATGCGCGATCAGCGTCGTGCACTGCGTCAGCGCCAGCACGAACACCAGGTCGAAGAACAGCTCAAGCGGCGTGACCCGCTCGTCTTCGCGCATCACCGCCGCGCGGCGGTGCGATTCGCCGGCCTCTCGCTCGCTCATCGCGGCAATCCTCGCATCGTCCGCGGCTGCGACCCGGCGCAGCCGGCGATGCGGGCCTCACCGGGCGCGCGGACGACGGCCCGCGCGCCGCGGCAGCGAACCCGGCGCCGCCACCCGATCGTGACGGCGCCGGATCAGGACGCCCTAGTGCAACGACATGTTCGGCTCGCCGGCCCCGTTCAGGCCGGTGCCCGAAATCGTGCACGTCCCGCCCTTGGGCGTGCCCGCGTTGTAAGCCTGCGTCAGGCAGTTGCGCAGCCCCAGCTGCGCCCAGTAGTTCGGGTGGATGTCTTCCTGCAGTTCGTAAGGCCCGAAGATCGCTTCGAGCGTGCGAATCTGGTTGAACCACTCCGTTTTGTCCACGGCGCCCGCCGCTTTCCAGTTGGCCAGGCCCTTCTCCTCCAACAGCCCCACCGTGTTGTCGCAGAGCCTGCGCGCGTTGAACGCCGAGCTCAGTTCCATCGTCTTCACGTTGGAGAGGCCCGCCGCCGAGGCGGCGCCCAGCACCGCGTTGTCGATCGTCGGCAGCATCGTCGCGTTCGCGTAGTTGGCGTCTTTGTTCCAGAAGCCGCAGCCGCCCGTCGTCTGCCTCGAGTAGCCACTCTGCGTGTAGCGGAATTCAGACCCGTTCGGGATCGGGGAGGGGTAGTTCTGTACGAGGATCGTGTACTGCGAGCTCGTGTAGCCGGCGTTCGTCATCGCCTGGGCGACGTTTTTGATCGCCGTCGTGATTTCACCCTTGACTTTGTTGACGTTCGCCGTGGTGAAGTTGTTCGTCACCGAGCTTTCTTCGCTGCAGTAGAAGTCATAGAACCAGGTCGACTCGAGGAAGTCCTCCACGCACGTCTGCACGATGCCCGCGAAGTTGAAGTTGTTGCCGCCGATCGACAGCGCCACCAGCTTCACGTTGTGCGTCGCCGCGAAGTGCTGGAGCATCAGCGCCTGCCCTTCGTTGCCGCCCGAGCTGTAGAAGTCGATCCCCGGCTTGAAGGTTTCGCCTTCGGTGAAGGTCGAGGTCTTCGCGCCCGAGCAGGCGAGGTTCATGCCGCTCACCCCGCCGCCGATGTAGACCTCCGCCGACTTCGAGCGGTGGCAGCCTTTGATCGATTCGCCCGTGCCACCCGCGTTGTCGTAGTAGGCCGTCGAGCCCAGCGCGTCCGTTTTCGAGGAGCTTTCGTCGGTGTTGCCGGCCCAGCGCCCGGCCTCGCCCGAGATGAACGAGTCGCCGAGGCTCGTGACCCACGGCGAGCCGCTGCCCGGCCCGTCGGCGCGCGCCACCGAGGTCAACGAGACCGCGCTCCAGGCCAGCGCCGCCAGCGCCAGCGCCGCGGCCCACAGCGCAAGTTCCCTACGGCTGCGTGCAGCCAATGATCGATACATGCTCACTCCCCCTGCTGCGCGCCACACGCCGCCCGCGGGCGCTGTCGCCGCGACCCTATCCGACTGATCCGACGAATTTCAAAGAACCATCTGCGAGTCCGAAGCGTCCCGAAATCCGGGCCGGGAGTTCGGATGGGACGCCCTGCGGGCGTCTCTGACATGCGCCGCCGGCTGCTAGGCGCTGTCGGCCACGCGCGAGGGAGCCTCGCCCCACAGCTCCTCCAGGCGGTAGAACTCGCGCGTCTGCGGCGTGAAGACATGCACCACCACGTCGAGGTAGTCCATCAGGATCCAGTCGGCGCGGGCCGCGCCCTCGACGCGGCGGGGCAGGATGCCGTGCTCGCGCTTCATGCCCTCGGCGATCCCGTCGTGGATCGCCTTCGTCTGGCGCGTCGTGTTCCCGGAGCAGACCAGGAAGTAGTCGGTGTAGCCCAGCACCTCGCGCAGGTCCAGCTCCACGATCTCGATCGCCTTCTTGTCCGCCGCCAGCCGCGCGATCTCCGCCAGCAGCTCGCGCCCCTGCAGCGTGTCCGGCTCGCCGCCCGCCACAGCCGGCTCCTCGCTCATCGGCTCGCCGCCCGCGCCGGCTCCCCGTAGAACCCGTGCTCCGCCACGTACTCGGCCACGTCGACCCCCACAAGTCGCTCGATCGGCTCTCCAGCCGCCACCCTTTCCCGCGCCCGCGAGGAGGAGACGTCGATCAGCGGGGCGTCCAGGAAGCTCACGCGTCCCTCTCCGCCCAGCGACGCCACCGCCCCCAGCACCCCGCCGCGATCGCTCCCCGGGCGCGCCGCCACCGCCAGCCGCGCCAGCCGCAGGAGCTCACGCGGTTCGCGCCAGCCCGGCAGCGTGCTCGCGACGTCCGCCCCGACGATGAACGTCAGCTCCGTCTTTTGATCGCGGGCATGCAGTGCTCTCAAGGTATCCACCGTATAGGACGGCCCGTCGCGTTCGAGCTCCAGCGCACACGCCGACAGGCCCTCCGCGCCGCGCACCAGCAGCTCGCACATCTCCAGACGCGCCTTCGGGCCCGGGTCCTCCTCGACGCGCTTGTGCGGCGGCGCCGCCGCGGGCATCAGCACCACGCGCTCCAGGCCGAGCTGATCGCGCGCGTGGCGCGCGATCGCCAGATGCCCCAGCGTCGGGGGGTTGAACGTGCCCCCCAGCACCCCCAGCGAGTGCTCAAGCGCGGACGTGTCCGTCGCCCTCCACGAGGTACTTGAAAGTGCACAGCTCGCGCAGGCCGATCGGCCCGCGCGCGTGCAGCTTCTGCGTCGAGTTGCCGATCTCGGCCCCCATCCCGAACTCGCCGCCGTCGGTGAAGCGGGTCGAGGCGTTCACGTACACGCAGGCAGCGTCGACGCCCAGCTGGAACGCCCGCGCCGCCGCGGTGTCGCGTGTCACGATCGCCTCCGAGTGGCCGCTGCCGTAGCGGCCCACGTGCTCGATCGCCGCCTCCGCCGAGTCCACCACGCCCACCGCCAGCGTCAGCGCCAGGTACTCCGTCTCCCAGTCCTCCTCGCTCGCCGGCTGCACCAGCGCCGAGTCAGACAGCGAAGCCTCGTTCTCCAGCGTCGTCGCGGGACCGTCGAGCGGGCTGCGCTCGCTCTCGTCCTGCGTCAGCTCCAGCACGCGCTCGTCGCCGCGCACGACGACGCCCGCGGCGTTCAGCGCGCGCACGATCCGCGGCACGAACTCCGCCGCCACGGCGGCGTGGACCAGCAGCGTCTCCGCCGCGTTGCAGACCCCCGGCCGCTGCGTCTTCGCGTTCAGCACGATCGCCTCCGCCTGCGCCAGCTCCGCCGAAGCATCAACGTAGACGTGGCAGTTGCCCGAGGCCGCGTAGATCACCGGCACCGTCGCCACCGCCTGCAGCGCTTCCTTCAGCCCCTCGCCGCCACGGGGGATGATCAGGTCGACGCTGTCCCTCTGCGTCGCCAGCTCCGCCAGCTCCTCGCGGCCGCCACCCGCCACCAGGCTGATGCAGCCCTCCGGCAGGCCCGCCGCCACCGCCGCCTCGCCTGCGATCTGCGCCAGCGCCGCGTTGGAGTGCTCCGCGGAGGAGGAGCCCCGCAGCACGATCGCGTTGCCCGACTTCAGGCACAGCGCCGCCGCGTCGATCGTGACGTTCGGCCGCGCCTCGTAGACCACCGCCACCACGCCCAGCGGCACCCGCACCTTGCGCACGTCCAGCCCGTTCGGCAGCCGGTGGCCGTCGATCACCTCGCCCACCGGGTCGCCCAGCACCGCGATCTGCCGCACCGCCTTCGCGATCCCCGCCAGCCGCTCGTGGTCGAGCCGCAGCCGGTCCAGCAGCGCATCGCCGATCTCGCGCTCGCGCCCGGCCTCCATGTCGCGCTCGTTCGCCTGCAGGATCTCCTCCGCGCGGCCCTCCAGCGCCGCCGCGATCGCGTGCAGCGCCGCGTCCTTCACCGCCGTGTCAAGGCGCGCCAGCTCGCGGGACGCGCGCTTGGCCGCGCGGCACGTGTCGGCCACCGTTGACGCCACCGTCGCCATAGCCCTAAGGGTACGACCCTCAGTCCACCACGAGGTAGTCGCGGTGGACCGCCTCCTCGCTGGCGCGCGGCATCAGCTCGCGCACCTGCGCCGACTTCAGGCCCTTCACCTGCAGCAGCTCCGCCGCGGAGTAGTTGGAGATCCCCTTCGCCAGCGCCCGCCCGCCGCCGCCCTCCTGCGCCAGCGAGATCTCCACCGCGTCGCCCGCGTCGAACTCGCCCAGCACCTCCACGACGCCCACCGGCAGCAGGCTCGCCGCGCCCTCGCGCACCGCCCGCGCCGCGCCCGCGTCGATCAGCAGCGTCCCCCGCGAGGGCTTCGCGTACTTCAGCCACAGCTTGAAGGAGCTGTAGCGCGCCTCGCGCGCCTCGAAGCGCGTGCCCTCGCGTGCGCCCGCCAGCACGGCAGGCAGCACCTCCGGCCTGACGCCGTTGCAGATCGTCGTCGCGATCCCCGCCGCCGTCGCCATGTCCGCGGCCACCACCTTCGAGCGCATCCCGCCCGAGCCCAGCGGCGAGGTCGTGTGCCCGATCTCAAGCTCCTGAAGGCTCCCGAAGTCGCTCACCTCGCGCACGATCTTCGCCTCCGGGTAGATCCGCGGGTCCGCCGTGTAGAGGCCGTCGATGTCCGTCAGCAGGATCAGCTCGTCCGCCGCGACCAGCACCGCCACCTGCGCCGCCAGGAAGTCGTTGTCCCCGAAGGAGATCTCGTCCGTCGCCGTCGTGTCGTTCTCGTTGATCACCGGCAGCACGCGCCACTCCAGCAGCGTCGTCAGCGTCTGGCGCGCGTTCAGGTAGTGCGTCCGCGCGCTCATGTCGAAGAACGTCAGCAGCACCTGCGCGCTCGTCACGCCGCGCTCGCGCAGCAGCTCGTCGTAGATCCGGTAGAGCTTGCCCTGGCCCACCGCGCTCGCCGCCTGCAGCTCGCGGATCGAGCCCGGGCGCTGGGCCAGCTGCATCTCGCGCATGCCGCGCGCGATCGCCCCGCTCGTCACGACGATCACCTCGCCGCCCTCGGCGTACAGGCCCGCCAGCGCCTCGCACACCTCGCGCAGGACCTCCGCGCGCGGCTCGCCGTCGCCGTCCGCCACGACGCTCGAACCCAGCTTCACCACCACGCGCCTCATGCAGGCAGCTTATGTGTCCGTCGGGCTCATAACCCGAAGGTCGCGCTCACTCCGGGTCCAGCTCGAACGTCTCCCCCGCGATCTCGATCTCGTCCCCGGCCTGAAAGCCGTGCGCCTGGAGCTCCTTCAGCACGCCGATCCGCCGTAGCCGGCCCTCGAAGTAGGCCATCGCCTCCTCGTTCTCCACGTCGAAGCGGGCCAGCAGCCGCTCGATCCCCGCGCCGCGCACCGCGAACGCGTGCGGCCCCGTGCGCTGCACCTCAAAGCCGCCGCGCGCCGCCGGGCGGAACACCATGTGCTCCGCCAGCTGCTCCTGCTCCGCCCCCGTCGCGCCCGGCGCCGACGGCGGCGGCTCGCCCTCGCGCCGGCCGTCCGCCGCGGCAGGATCATCGCCCAGCGGGCGCTCCCGCCCGCTGGGCCCCTCCTCCCCGGAGGGGACCATCTCGAGCAGCTTCGTCGACAGCTCCTCGAGGCCCGCCCCCGTGGCGCTCGAGGTCGCCACCACCGGCACCTCACCACCCAGGCGCTCGCGCCAGGCCGCCACCGCCTCCTGCACCTGCTCCGGCGGCAGCAGGTCGCACTTCGACAGCGCCAGCACCCGCGGCAGCTCCGCCAGGCGTGGGTCGTGCGCCGCCAGCTCGCGCTCGATCGTCGCGTGGTTCGCCGCCGCGTCCGCGCCCTCCCCCGCCATCAGCTCCGGCGCCACGTCCAGCACGTGCACCAACAGGCGCGTGCGCTCCACGTGCGCCAGGAAGTCGTGGCCCAGCCCCGCGCCCTCGCTCGCCCCCTCGATCAGGCCCGGGATGTCGGCCAGCACCAGCTGACGGTCCTCCGCCTCCAGCACCCCCAGCACCGGCGAGAGCGTCGTGAACGGATAGCTCGCCACCTTCGGCGCCGCCCGCGTCAGGCGCGAGAGCAGCGAGGACTTCCCCGCGTTCGGCAGGCCCACTAGGCCCACGTCCGCCAGCAGCTTCAGCTGCAGCTGCAGCCAGCCCTCCTCGCCCGGCAGGCCGCGCTCCGAGAAGCGCGGCGCCTGGCGCGTCGGCGTCGCGAAGCGCTTGTTGCCCTTGCCGCCACGGCCGCCCCGCGCCACCACCGCGCTCTGCCCCGCCGCCAGCAGCTCCCAGCGGCGCCCCGCCAAGTCGGCGCCGTCATCGGCGCCCGCCAGCGCCTGCGTCCCCGGCGGCACCGCGATCCGCAGCGTCTCGCCGTCCGCGCCGTGGCGCTGCGCGCCTTCGCCGTGGCCCCCGCGCCCCGCGCGGTAATGAACGTGGTGGCGGAAGGACTGTAGGTCGCGCAACGAGTCGTCGCACACCAGCACCACCGCGCCGCCGTGGCCGCCGTCGCCGCCGTCCGGGCCGCCGCGCGGCACGTGCGCTTCGCGCCGGAAGCTCGTGCAGCCGTCGCCGCCCGCCCCTGCCTGGACGTGGATCTTCGCGCGATCGTGGAGCATCTGCGCCGACAATCGTGACAGTCCCTCGCCCATCTCCCGCGCCCCGGCCCGGGAAGCGCGCCGCGATGTGGCTATATGGACGCCGTCCCTGCCCCGACCACCGAAGGAGCGCCAGACCCATGAGCAGCCCCACCCCAGCCGCCACCGACCGCGTCCTCTTGATCACCGGCGCCTCCACCGGCATCGGCGCCGCCACCGCGCGCCACGCCGCCGCCGCCGGCTGGCGGCTCGTGCTGGCCGCCCGCTCGCTCGACAAGCTCGACGCCCTCGCCGCCGAGCTCGGCGGCCCCGAGCGCGCCGTCGCCGTGCAGTGCGACGTCACCGAGTGGGAGCAGCAGCAGGCCCTCGCCCAGCGCGCCCTCGACGCCTTCGGCCAGATCGACGCCGTCTTCGCCAACGCCGGCTTCGGCGGCGCCCGCGGCTTCCTCAAGGACACCGTCGAGCACTGGCGCGAGATGGTCCTCACCAACGTCTACGGCGCCGCGCTCACGTTGCGCGCCACGATCCCCGCGCTGAAGGACTCCCGCGGGCACCTGCTGCTCACCTCCAGCGTCGCCGGGCGCCGCGCGCTGCCCGGCTCGCTCTACTCCTGCACCAAGCACGCCGTCACCGCCATGGGCGAGGCCGCCCGCCAGGACCTGCACGGCACCGGCGTGCGCGTCACGCTGATCGAGCCCGGCATGGTCGACACGCCCTTCTTCGAGAACAAACCCAGCGACGCGCTGCAGGACGACGACATCGCCCGCGCCGTCATCTACGCGCTCGCCCAGCCGCCGCACGTCGACGTCAACGAGATCCTGATCCGGCCCGTCGCGCAGCAGGGGTGAAAGCCCCCGGCCCTGGCGGCGAGGAGGCCGCCCGCCGCCAAGGGCGCGTGCTCCGTCGGCGGGGCGGTCGCCCGGACTAGGCCAGCTCGCGCGCCAGGCGGAGCTCCGCCAGCGCCGCGCCGCCCGCCACCGCCACCGTGCCCAGCGCCCCGACCGCCGGCAGCGACTCGCGCGCCGCCACCGTCGCCACCGCGTCCACCGCGTCCGCCGCCGCGCATGCCAGCTGCGCCTGCGCCGCGCGCCGGCCGTCGCCCAGCGTCGCCAGCGCCAGCGCTCCCAGCACCACGTCGCGCGCACCCAGGGAGTGCGCCAGGTAGCGCACCGCCGGGTGACGCGCCTGCTCGCCCAGCCAGTGCGAGGTCACCTCCTCCGGCGCCAGCAGCACCGCCACGCCCAGCGCCATCCGCCCCACGGCCAGCAGGCCCGCCGCGCGCCGCGCGTTCATCGCCTGCGCGCCCGCTCGCCCTCGCCGCCCACGCGACGGCTCAAGCGTCCGCGTCGGGCAGCACGCTGACCGTGCGCCCGCGCCGGCCCGTCGTGAACTGCACCTTGCCCGCGGCGCGTGCGAACAGCGTGTCGTCCTTGCCGATCCCCACGCCCTCGCCCGGCTTGAATTTCGTGCCGCGCTGGCGCACGATGATCTCGCCGCCAGTCACCGTCTGGCCGGCGAACGTCTTCACGCCCAGGCGCTGCGCGTTCGAGTCGCGCCCGTTGCGGCTGGAGCCAAGTCCCTTCTTATGAGCCATCTGCCGGCTCCTCCTTCGCTTTCGCAGCCGGCGCTTTCGGTTTCGCCGCCGCTTTCTCTTTCGCCGGTTTCGCCGCCGCCGGCTGTTTCTCTGCCGCGGCTTTCGCTTTCGGCGCCGGTTTCTCGCCCGCCGGTTTCTCGGCCGCCGTTTTGGCTTTCGCTTTCGCTTTGCCCTGGCCGATCTCCGTCACTTCGATCTGCGTCAGCTCCTGGCGGTGGCCCGTGCGGCGCTTGTAGCCGCGCTTCGGCTTGAACTTGAAGACGCGCAGCTTCTCGCCGCGCACGTGCGCCAGCACCTTCGCCGTCACCTGCACGCTCTCCAGGCCCGCCTTGTCGAACACCGTGTCGTCGGAGCGATACAGGATCGGCTCCAGCGCCACGTCAGCGCCCTCCGCGTCGGGCAGGCGCTCCACGAGCAGGCGCTGGCCGCGCTCCACCCGGTACTGCTTGCCGCCTGTCTTCACGATCGCGTACATGCGCTGTCGAACCCGCTTCTTAGCTGTTATCCGGAGGCCTACTCGGCGGCCTTGGCCTTCGCCTTGGCAGCCGAACGGCGTCGCCCGCCTCTGCGGCCACGACGCCGAGGTTTCGATTGTAGGCCATCCTCCGAGCCCTCGCCCTCAGAGCCCTCCTCCGCGCCGTCGGGCGACGCCGCCCCGGCCGGCTCCTCCAGCTCGGCCCGAGCGTCCGTCACGGGCTGCTCCTCCTGCGCCGCCAGCTCGTCCTCCGGCTCGGTGTCCACCGCCGTCGCCGAGTCGTGCAGGCCCGCTTCGCGGCGCGCCGCCGCGTCCTCGCTGTCCGCCGGCGCGCGCCTGCCGCGCGCGCGCGAACGCGCCCGCTCGCCGGCCCGCCCGCCGCCGCTCGAACGGCGGCCGCCGCGGCTGCCGCGCGAGCTCGCGGGGCGCGCCGCCGGTTTGACGATCTCGCCCGCCTCGTCCAGCAGGAACGCGCTCGCCGCCGTGCGCCCGACCTGGTCGATGCGCACCATCCGCTTCTCGCCCACGTGCGCCGCCGCGCCTGCGATCGAGATGATGTAGCCGTCGATTTTCGCCACGGCGTCGTCCACGTCGTACATGTGCGGCTCGACGATCTCCACCAGCACCTCGTCGCCCTGGCGGAACGGCAGCGCGCGCTCCTCGACCTCCTCGCGCGTCCCTTCGAAGGTGATCGCGAAGTGGTCCAGCGTCAGCCCTTCGGAGCCCTCGAACAGGAACGACTTCCCCGTCTCCGCCTCCAGCGCGTGCAGCACGCGCGAGCCGTGGCCCGTGAACTCCGCCGTCACCCGCGGGTTGATCTGCACCAGGAACGCATCCGTGTCCGGGTGCTCCGCCACGACGTCGCGCAGGCGCCGCTCGAACTCGATCGCGATCGTCTCCTCCGAGCGGATCACCCCCTCGCCCTCGCAGGTCGGGCAGGGCTCGCTCATGATCTCGCGCACGCCCTCCGTCACGTTCTGGCGCGTCATCTCCACCAGGCCCAGCTTCGAGATCTCCGCCGTGAACGTCTTCGTGCGGTCCTCGTCCAGCGTCTTGCGCAGCACCTTCATCACCGCGTCGCGGTTGCGCGCGCGGGCCATGTCGATGAAGTCGATCACGATGATCCCCCCGATGTCCCGCAGGCGCAGCTGGTTGACGACCTCCTCCGCCGCCTCCAGGTTCGTCTTCGTGATCGTGTCCTCCAGCCCCGCGCCCTTGCCGCGGCCGATGAACGAACCCGAGTTCACGTCGATCACCGTCAGCGCCTCGGCGTAGTCGATGATCAGGTAGCCGCCGCTCGGCAAATCCACGCGGCGCGAGAGCACGCCGTCGATCGCCTTGTCGACGCCGTAGGCCTCGAACAGCGGCTGCTCCTGCTCCCACAGCTCCACCCGCTCCACCAGCTCCGGCGCCGTGCGCGTGAAGAACGACACCAGCCGCTGGTACTGCTGCTTGTCGTCGACGATCGCGCGCTCGAAGTGGGCCGAGAAGATGTCGCGCACGACCCGCACCGAGAGGTCCGCCTCCTGGAAGACCAGGTCCGGCGCCGCCGTCTCGTCCACGCGTTTCTCCAGCACCTCGTGCAGCTTGTGCAGGTACTTCAGCTCGCGTTCGAAGTCCTCGCGTTTCGCCCCGTGCGCCGCCGTGCGCACGATCACGCCGCCGCCGCCGATCTCCAGTTTCGAGGTCTGCCTGCGCAGGCGTTCGCGCTCCTTGTCCTCCAGGCGCCGCGAGACGCCGATCCCCTCGCCCGTCGGGGCGTAGACCATGTAGCGGCCCGCGATCGTCAGCTCCATCGACAGGCGCGCCCCCTTCGTCTTCAGGGGGTCCTTCACGACCTGCACGACGATCTCCTGGCCCGGCTTCAGCAGGTCGGAGATCTTGCGCCCGCCGCCACCGCCGCGGCCGCGCTTCGGCGTCTCGACGCCCGGCAGCACGATCTCGTCGACGTGCAGGAAGCCGTTCTTCTCCAGGCCGATGTCGACGAACGCCGCCTCCAGGCCCGGCAACACGTTGTCGACCTTGCCCTTGTAGATGTTGCCCACGATCGAGCGGCCGCCGCGGCGCTCGATGTACAGCTCTGCGATGCGATAGCCCGCCTGCGGGCTGCCGCCGCGTTTACGTGCCGAGGCCGCCTTGGAGGAGCCCGAGCGGCGGGACGAGGCCGAGGATCGCGAGGCCACGGGCGCACCCGCCGCCTCCAGAAGCGCCACGCGCGTCTCGGCGCGGTCGACGCTGACAAGTACTTGCTTTTTCAATGTGAACTCTTTCGGTTTTGGGCAGGACGCCGCCGGTCGCGCCCGAGCACGCGCAACGCGCGGCTCCGAGCAGCGAGCCGCGGGCCCGTGCCTTCGTGATGGGAACCCACCTCGCCCGCCGCGTGTCGCCGGCACCGCCGTGCTCCTTCCGGGGCGCGCTGCGCGCACATCCGGCAGAGCGGCTGCCTGGCGAGAGTTGCGGGGCGTTCATCGGGTTCGTCTAGCGCAGAACGCGGCCCTTCAAAGCTTGCGAGGCGCGCGCCTGGATGTAAATCGATTGCAGTAGGCCTATCGCCAACAGGGTCGTGATTACCGACGAGCCTCCATAGCTCATCAACGGAAGCGGAACGCCGGTGATCGGCATGATCCCGATCGTCATTCCCACGTTGACGAAGACCTGAAACATGAGCATAGCCGCTACACCGGCAGCGACCAGCGTCCCGAACAGGTCCTTCGACATCACGAGGATCCGCAGCGCCCGCCAGATCATCAGCCCGTAGAGCGCCAGCACCAGCCCCGCGCCCACGAAGCCGTACTGCTCGCCCACCGCCGCGAAGATGAAGTCCGTGTGGTTCTCCGGCACGTAGCCGAGCGGGGTCTGGGAGGCATTCGCGCCGCGGCCCGTCTTCTGGCCCGAGCCGATCGCGATCTTGGACTCCTCCTGTTGGTAGCCTTCCTTCTGCGGGTTCGTCGAGGGGTGAAGGAACGCCGTCAGGCGCTGCACCTGGTAGGGCTTCAGCACGTGCACGCCCACCGCAGGCGCCGCCACCAGCACGAACGTCAGCGCTACCAGCGCCAGCGCCACCAGCGCCGTCAGGTGCTTCCAGGAGACGCCAGCCACGAACAGCAGCGTGAACGCGATCGTCACGTAGACCAGCCCCGAACCGAGGTCCGGCTGGGCGATCACGAACATCGCCGGGATCAGCGCCGCCAGCATCACCAGCGCCGTCGTCTCGCGCTCGCGCAGCCGGCGCGCGCGGTCGACCACCAGCCCCGCGAGCGCCAGCGTCAGCAGTACCTTGCCCAGCTCGGAGGCCTGGAAGGAGAAGAACGGGAGGTTGATCGCACGCTGGGAGCCGCGCGCCGTGTGGCCCAGCGCCAGCACCGCCAGGATCGTCAGGATCAGAAAGCCGTAGATCCCGTTTTTCAGCGGCCGCAGGCGCGCGTAGTCCAGGCGCGTCAGCGCCAACATCAACAGGAAGCCCACCACCAGGTAGGTCGTCTGGCGGTCGACGTAGTAGTGCGGCTGGCTCGGGATCAGGTTCTTCGTCGCCGCCGTCAGCGTCACGATCGAGCTGATCGCCAGGCCCACCACCGCGAGCGTCAGCAGCGGGTCGAACGGCAGCCGCAGCGTGCGCGGCGCCGTCACCGCAGGCGCAGCCGCCTGCTCGGGCGCCGTGATCGGGCTAAGCGGGCTCAAAACGTGTGCGAGCTCCCCGACACGAACTTCTTTTCCGCCCCGAACCACTGCGCCGCCAACAGGCGCGCGATCGGCGCCGCCGTTTCGGCGCCGAAGCCCCCCTGCTCCACCGTCACAGCCAGCACCAGCGGGCGCTTCGGGTCGCCGATGTAGCAGAGGTACCAGGACTGGTCTTCTTTGCCCGCGTGTTCCGCCGTCCCCGTCTTGCCGTAGACCGGGTGCGCCGCCTGGTTCCAGCCCGCCCACACGTCCGCCGAGGTGCCGCCCGGCTGGCTGGCCGCCTCGTGGATGCCCTGCATCACGTCGTTCAGGTAGGTGTCGTCGAGGCGCACGTGGCGCACCGGCGGGAAGCTCAGCGCCTGCACCAGGCTGCCCTGCGACCCGTCGATCTCCATGCCCAGGTGCGGGCGCACCACCCAGCCGTCGCCGCCATGCGTGAAGGCGTTCGCCAGCGTCGAGTAGGCCACCGCCATCTGTAGCGGCGAGGTCAGCAGGTCGCCCTGGCCCACCGCGAGGTGCATGTTGTCGCCCACGCTCCAGGGGCGCCCGTCGGAGATGCCGCAGCTTTCGACATGGCGGCGCTTCTCGCAGGCCAGCTCCTCCTTCGCGACTTTCGCCCGCCAGGCCCGGTCCGGCACCAGGCCCGTGATCTCGCTCGGCAGGTCGATCCCCGTCTGCTCGCCCACCCCCAGTTTGTGCGCCTCGCGCTGGATCACGTTGCCGTGGCTGTTCGCCAGCTCGCCCGCTTCGAAGAAGTAGGTGTCCGAGGAGACCTTCAGCGCTTCCACCAGCCCCACCGCGCCGTAGTTCGCCTTGCCCGCGTTGCAGAACTGCTCCGTGGAGACGTGGATGCACTGCCCGTCGCCCAGGCCCTCCGTCGGGTTGATCACGCCCGCTTCCAGCGTGCCCATCGCGGTGATCGGCTTGAACGTCGAGCCCGTCGGATAGGTGCCGTTCACCGCGCGGTCCGTCAGCGGCGCCGGCGATTCTTCGCCGGAACCCGACTTCGATCTGCCCTCAAGCGCCGCGTATTCCGCCTTCGTCAGCGGTTTCGCGAACTTGTTCGGGTCGAACGTCGGCGAGGAGCCGATCGCCAGCACCTGGCCGTTGCGCGGGTCCAGCGCCACGAACGCCCCCGCGTCCGCCGGTTTGCCGCCCGCGCGCGCGTTTTCGATCCCCTCCAAGAGCGCCTTTTCGCCCTCCTTCTGAAGCCCCAGGTCCAGCGTCACCTTCAGGCTGTAGCCGCCCTTCGGCTGCGTCGGCGCCAGTTTGCTCGGCACCGGGTAGCCCGCCGCGTTCACCTCCACGCGCTCGACCCCCGGCGTCCCGCGCAGGTAGCGGTCGTAGTAGTACTCGAGGCCTTCCTGGCCCACGACCGTGCCCTGCTTGACGCCGTCGAAGGCGCGCATCTTCAGCTCGGTTTCCGAGACCTGGCCCACGTAGCCCAGCACCTGCGCCGCCATCGCGCCGTAGGGGTAGGCGCGGATCGAGACCGGCTGCTGGGTCACGCCCGGGTATTCGCTCTGGCGCTCCGCCAGCACCGTCAGCACGCCACGGCCCGCGTCCGTCTTGATCGTCACCGGCGCGTAGGGCACCGCCGTGCGCCCCTTGATCACCAGCGCCTGGACGTGCGCGCCGCTCATCCCCAGCAGGCGCCCCAGGCGGCGGTAGAGCCGCAGTCTCTGCGTCCCCGCCGGCGGCAGCGCCGAGGGGACGATCTGCACCGCGTTCGTCGTGCGGCTCGCCACCAGCGGCTGGCCTTCGCGGTCGAGGATCTGCCCGCGCGGCGCCGCGATCGGCAGGTCGCGGGCGCGGTTCGCGTTCGCCTGCTGCACGTACTGTTCGCCCGAGAGCACCTGCAGGAACCACAGGCGGAAGAAGATGATCGCGAACATCGCCAGCGCCAGGCTGCCCAGGATCGTCACACGCAGCGCCAGCTGCGGCGAGACCGGCATCCGCGAGCGGTCCTCGCTCGGGAAGCGCCCGCTACCCGGTTCGATCGCGCTCACGAGCGCGGCTCCGTGCCAAGCGCGGCGAAGGTCATGAGCGGGAAAGCGGTGAAAGGCCGCCGGTCGTGTAGGCGCGCCTGCGGCGCCGGCGCGGGTCCTCCGGCAGGCCGCCGATCAGGCAGCGGCGCACGATCGCCCACACCGGCAGCGCGATGATCGAGTTCACCACGATCCCCAGCACGATCTGGCGCAACAGCTCCCAGCTCACCGGGGCGTCGACCCCCAGCAGGAACTGCACCAGCGAGTACAGCACCATCGCCGCCGCCGAGCCCGCCGCGCCCACCAGCAGCGGTGTCA
>Ga0335072_10000796_pt1 | contig 56154 bp, 53 predicted proteins | sample Lox_Sample_21_FD_206725 | JGI IMG/M metagenome (GOLD analysis project Ga0335072, IMG submission 206725) | Soil microbial communities from Loxahatchee National Wildlife Refuge, Florida, United States - Lox_Sample_2.1 | ecosystem: Environmental > Terrestrial > Soil > Wetlands | place: USA...
GCTCGCGAATGCCGCCAAATGGTCGCAGCTGGCAAGTGCTGACGTGGAGTTGGGCCTGCTCGACCGGGCACCCTGCTTCTGATCAGGTTTTGGAGGCCGCTGCTAACGCAGCATGGCCGCACGCTCTCTTGTGCGCTTGGACTTTCCTCTACGATCACGATTCTGCACACGATCTAATGGACCACGCTGCCCAGAACGCCTCCGACTACATTGCCCGTCATCCTGACGTGAGCCTGCACAAGCTGACAGCCCGCATTAAGAGTGAGCTGCGACGCCGGGCCATGCAGCTTGCAGCCAAGCGGCAGCACGAAATCCTCTATGGGTCCATCGCCGATCTCGATCACCTGCTTACGACCCGGCCTGAGATCGAGCTGGGGATCTACGCGAACGAGTTGTTTGCACAACTTTCGCCATTTGCCCAGTCGATCGCTCATGAGCGCTGGCTTGGGTATTCCTGGCGTAAGATCGCGCGATCGCTGGAAATGGACCACACATCGGTTCGCGATGCATACTACCGGGAGCTTGGTTCTTTGCAGCAAAGTCTCTCCCGGCACGGAGATTCCTCAAAATGTGGTTGAGCTGGCGTCGGTCCTCTCGCGCCGAGGACCGAATTGACAAATGGATCACGCAGCAGCATCAGCGACGGGTACTCGCCGGGGAGACGACTCCTTCCGGTCCCTGTCCGGATGAGACCTTTCTGCGGGCACTTGCGCGGCGGTCCAAAAGCATCGTTTTGTCGGACCCGCGCGTCGATCACGCCGCCACGTGCCCCATCTGCATGAAGCGCCTGCTGGCTCACCGGCAAGAAAATCAATCGCAACGACGAAAGCTTGCCTGGGCACTTGCGGGCGCAGCCTGCCTCATTCTGGTAGCCGGGCTGATTGGGTGGTGGCGATACCAGAGCCGGGAGCAGATGCTTGCGAATGCCGCTCCGGTCACCGAAACCGTCGATCTATGGAATGCGGCCACATACCGCGGCCAGCAACCAACCCAGTTGCAATCGGTTTCGCTACCCGCCGCGCGTGTTCACATGACGATCATCCTGCCGCAATTCAGTTCATCCGGCCGGTACCTCATAGCGGTCACTCGCGATCAGAACGGGAATGGCGTGGTTGCAGAAGGGATCGCAGCTACTCAACCCATCGGTGGCCAGGAAAAGGTTGTGCTCGACCTCGATTTGCGCAGCGTGAAGGCAGGCGCATACTTCCTCTCGACAACGCACGAGCGGGACCAGGCGGCCTACTACTACCCTCTTCAGGTCAAATGAAGATACCTGCTCGATCCGGCAGGCGGTGACTAGTACTAACACTCAAGAGCTCCAGGTTGATTTGGCGACATAGTGGTCGGAGAACATAGCGCACTGGCCCACACTCCTCTTCTAGCGCTTGACAAGTCAGAGTTCTTAAGCAACAATGCATTACAATTCAGTATCCCCCAACAGCAAGAGCTAAAAGTCTCCCTGATGCGTCCAACGCGGAAACTCGGAGCCACTTCTTGTGAAGGACCATGTCCTCGTCTTCATTCCAGGAATCCTCGGAACCGAGCTGCGCTACAAGGGTCCGGGCCGGCTCGGAGCGCTCGAGGAAATACCAGTTTGGACAGAAGATGTTGGTGTTCTCTTCGACACTCTTGCATCCAGACCCGAGTATCTCCATTTCCGTACCACCCTCATCACAGGCAAGATTCTTAAGAGACTTCACTTCAAGTTTGTAAAAGAGATCGAAGTCTACGGTCCGCTTTTAGAATTCTTTGCGACCTTGGCCTACAAGGAGAACGAGGACTTTCTTCCATTTGCCTACGACTGGCGAAAAACAAACGCTGAGTCTGCGGCCCTCTTAGCATCAGAATTGCGTACTCGATTTCCGAGCGATCTTCCCTTGAAATTTGTAGCCCATAGCATGGGAGGGATCATTGTTCGCCTGATGCTTTCACAGAGTTCGAATGCTGATCTGTTAAAACGTACGCGCGGCTTCATTCAGATTGGAGTCCCTGCACGCGGTTCATCCAAGGCATTTAAAACCCTTAAACATTCCCCGACATTCAACGCTCTTTTCGACAGCCTTTTATCGTACAAACAACATTTGAATCCAGAACTGCACGCACGGCTACTTAGTGCGCTGAACTCATTTCCGTCCCTGTTCGAGCTCATGCCTCCGGATTCAGAGCGTATTGCTGTGACGAAGATTGATTTGTCATATCCTGCACTTAACAAGGGTTTCTGGCCAGATCTACCTGACGCGATGTTGGCACATGCTCGCACAATTCATGATCAACTCGGATCGTGTGATATCCCTTGCGCGCTAGCGATCTATTCGGCGGATATCACGACCGACCGTGATTACTTGGTAGATGATCAGTTCGTCTTCCAACGAGTTGAGCGGACGGTGATTGGCGACGGAACCGTGAGTGTGGCAAGTGCGATCATGGGAACCAGTCTAGAAAGACGTCACGTAGTAACCGGTGGGATTCCTCACGACAAGCTCCCTAATCACCGCCCGCAAGTTTGGTCCATTCTGAAGAGGGAGCTCGCTGATGGTCAGTAGTTCCGACGCCGCCTCGATTCGCTGTGTTTTGATTTCTGTCGCGCCACGCGTGGTCTGTGTTGGAAGGCAGGTGTGGGTGCAGCTCCTATCGGCGGATCAAATGGAAGAGCATGAGCAGGTAGCCATCGAAGTAGTGGACAGCGCCGACCAAATCGTGGCGCGTTACACCCGCGCTTTCGCAAATATCGAAGGGGTCGAAGAAAACCACGGGTGGATGATTGGCCCTTTCTGGAATCCAGACCGTTACACGGTACGCGCATCCCTCGTCGGGTCCTCTGTGATGACCTTGGCGTCCTTAGACATCGTCTCAGACGCGTCTGAGATAGGCATCGAAACTCTTGGTCAGGCACTGAATTTCAGGATTCAAGCCAATCACCGCCTAGAGGCCGGCGAACCGCACATTGCCGCTCTTTATCTTCGCAGGGCCGCCGTGCTTTATGATCAAATTGAAGAATCGCAGTCTTCTGCCAATGCGTGGCGCGACCTTGCACTCTTATACGACGAGATGGGGGTACCTCAAGAGGCGGTGTCCTGCGCAATATCATCGCTGCTAAACGGACTTCTTCTCATCGACCCGGTTACAGCCTATGTTTTCTTGCGCAGGACAACATCGCGCCTACTATCGGAAGAAGTTGCCGCTGATCGATACGATGAAGTAGTTGGGACTGCATTCCTGCGAGCGGGGCCAGAACGCGCCTACATCGAAGCTCCCGAGATATTGGAATCCATGTCTCCAAATGAGAGAAGTGCTTTTGCTTCGACAGTCTTGCGCTTATTCCCGTGCGTTTGGGATGAGAGCTCAATCTACATATATGATTCGACCTCGATTAGTATGCAGGAGGAACAGCCACCACACGCATTGTCGTGTATCCCAAATGACGATCGGAATTCAGAGCTAATTACATACGAGTCGACTACCGCAGTCTTGTTGAAGGCCCTTCTCGTTTAGGATAAACATGGAAACTGTCGAGCAACGGCGCAAGTTTCTTATTAAGATTAGGGATACTCTGCTTCTTCTTCGAACTGATGCAGAACTCATCGCCGGGGGTGTCGACGTTTACTATATCGTCGATTTCGCAGCGATATACGGCTATATCTACAAGACTCCCGACCCTCCTTTTCTACCTATACCTGGCGAGTCAGAAGAGCAGACATTTGCGCGACGACAAGTCGCTTTGGAGATACTCTTCACCAGATTCCATCAGCCACTCCTTCTCATACCTCCATATGTCGCGGAATTGCAGAATCATCTCCGAAGTCTGGCGCTGGAACTTGCCGTTGCGACTCTAGACTCCACTAGGATCTTGCGCGAAAAGCTTGAGCGGCTAATCAAGGGTTCCAAGGAATTTAAGATATTTATTGAGCTCCAGGCTGGCGGCGAAGTAACCCGCAGCGATTCTGCATTGCGCAAAGCAGCTGTAGCGGTCGGGAAAGAACACTTCCCGGAGGTGTACGCAGCCTTAGCGTGTAACTCACTCGAAGCATCAAGCGCCTTGCGCGCGCTTTTTAAGAAGGGCGCCTTGCTGGATTCGGTAGAGCGCCTACCCAATCTCCGAGATGTAGATTACTCGAACGCCAATACTCGAGATTGGTTCAATAAAATATCGCATTTTCGAAATGCCCCACAGAGATCCATGCAGACTCGTATTGACGCCATGGCCTGCAAATATGTCGAAGTAGCTAACCAGAGGCTTAACAGCGATGGGAAGATTGTTCTCTTTATGTCTCCTTCGACCAGCGTTGAGAAAGCCCTCAAAGATTCTCTCGTTGCTTCGCTCCCATCTCAATTCAGGTTGGAGGTTGTCAGAGACCTTACATATTGCCTGTTCTCCGCTTTACATAGACGGGAAGATGGTTATGATCGCACGTTGATCACTGATCATTTGTCCGTCGTAGGGAATCTTCTCTCAATTCTTGACTCACCAATCCCTGAGAACAGACGTGAAGATGCCGTCGAGGCTACGCGCGAATGGAAGCGATGTGAGAACCTTCTTATGATCAATGAACTCGCTACGAGCACAAACGACTCCGCGATCTCCGGGAAAAACCTCGATTCCGAGTTCATGGGAATTCTTACTCAGTTGCACCAGGCCGTGACGAAAGAAGGAGAGGGTCTTCGTAAGGAGATTGAGACAACGTTTAAGCGTCTGCGTGACGACATCATTCAGCTAAGTAAGCTCACGCCTGGATCCGGGGGAGTACATAGCTACAGTCCAATAAGACGGTGGTCCTCACGCAGTGAGACGACCGTAGTGTTGCCTTGGCTCCACGATGAACTTGAGATCAGCATCAAGTTCACTGACAGGAATGCGGTGGAATTGGCTCGTAAGTTCAAATCTCTTCGGGATGAACGATATTCCTATGAAAGCCTAATGGCATTGCGCAACTATGTTGTTCATACGGCTACTGACGCGGCAACGGCAGATTATCGCTTGTTATCCGGCTATATGCTGGCTCTTGAGGAGAAATTTGAGGCTGCGCTATCCGAGTTGACGCAGGCGCTTCGGACCGCGGATAGCTCAGCGCAGCTAGAGACTGTTCTTCTAATGGGTGCCATTCTCAAGAAGAGAGGCGATGCTGAACGTGCAGTTGAATGTCTGGAAAGGGCGGTCTCCTTGGACAGTCGAGACCCTCGCGCAAATGTTGAGTATGCAAGAGCGTTGTGGTTGCTGTGGCGCAAGGGCTTGGCAGATGCAAGGCGGTGCGATGCTTTGGACGAAGCGTTAGTACATTTGCAGTCTGCCGCCCAGAACCTAAGGAAGGGACACCAGAAGAGACTGTCAGTACAGATCGAAAATGTATCAGCGTATATCTATACTGAGCGTGCACTTGCAAGCAACTGCGGGCGCGAGGATGATCTCAGTAGAGCTGCAGGTCATATTCATCATATGGAGGTATCGTGTCCCGAGGCTGAGTGGTTGGGGAGGTTTTTTGATACGCGGGCCTACTGGCGATATGCGAGGGCGCGTGTTTCAGGAGTTGGTCGAAAAGAACAGAAGAGACTGCTCGAAGCAGCCTTAAGTGACGTGCAGCGCGCTCTCGGCAAGGAGGATGTCGCAGATCGGGGTTTTGGGATTCGCTATGAGCACCAGGCAATGATTTCCGATGCATTGAAACTCCTCGCAACGTTCGAGAAAGAGAAAGAGAACACGGCAGAGCGTCCATGAAGTTGGATTCAATGCCCATCAATCGCGTGGACTAGGTAATCCGTTGTCCGCTCTGGCCGCAAAGATGTCTACAGTGTTCAATTGACTTCACCTTCTCAAATCTCAAAGGGCGTGAAGTGCTCTGATCGCGCAATCTAGTTGCGGATCGCGACCACTCCGAGGGTCTTGCCATTCAAAACCGACAATCTGATCAGGTTGGATAGGTACACCCTCATGAACTGCGCCTTTCCACGTTTGATATGCGCCTGTTGGCAATGCGAGGCGGAAGCCGCTCCCTACCTTAACTGAAGTGGCAGAGAGCAGCCGGCCTGCAGTCTTTTCTCCGACGATGGTCGCGAGCTTGTTCTCTCTCGCGAAGGCAACAATCATCTCCGCCGCGCTGGCAGTATGGCGATTGACGAGCAGAATGATTCTTCCGTGGAACGACTTCGGGCCCAGTCCTTCCGTTTCGAGGACGATGGGTTTCTTCGCAAGCATCGATGGAGCAAATCGCAGAGCAAGCAGCCAAAGATTCTTCGTCGATGCGGGAATGCGCGAAAAGCGAGGAAAGCTCAGTTTGTCGGATTCGATGTCGGCCGTGGCTCGCCGACGGTCGAGCGCGAAACCCACCGGAATCTTATCCGGCGTCAGCAGGCTCATGACGCGGATCGCGCCGATTCCCCCACCCGTGTTCCCGCGAAGATCGATGATAAGACGGTCAATCTCGCCCAGATTCTCCACACCGCTGGAGATCTGATTCGCGACGACAACGCCCACCATTCCGGGAAACATGGCAACCTTCAGGTAACCGGTCCCGTTCTCGATACGGCGCGCTTCCACAAGCGTCGGCTCGATGAAGTGGAGCTTGTTTCCCTTTGGACGTGCCACATCCACGGACACAGTCCGTAGGCTCTCGTCGTTGCAGACGATCTTCACGCTCGTCAGCTTTCCCATCGGAAAAACCGGATGTTCCGGAGGAACTATCTTCCGATCATCGACGCGGAGCAGGATATTTCCTGGCTCAATGCCAGCAATCGCCGCGGCGCCACCTGAGTGGACATCCTGAAAGATCCATCTCTTCCCGTAGGGCGTATCGTCTTCTAGGTAGGTTGCGCTGAGTGCCGCTTTGCTCGATGCCCGTCGGGCTGTGCCGTGAAAGAAGCCGAGATGCGAGGTGTGCAATTCGGCCAGCAGTTCACTAACCGCCTGTTCAAATGCGTCGCCAGTAGCAGCAGATTCAATCGTCTGCCGGCGACGATCAACGGCAGCCTGCCAATCAACATTCAGCCTTTCGGGCGCATAGAACCGTTTTCGCAATGCAGAGAGCACGTTCTCAAGAATTGAGTGCCGGTCTCTCTCCGAGAGCTGCACTGGCAATGCGGACATCGTGGCAGTTGTTGTGCTCATTGACCACTCCTTAGAGGGAGAGTTGATTTCGAATCGGTAAAGAGAGTCGCGTTCGGCTCACCGTCAAGCTCGAATCCGGCCCAGTAATAGGGCGGGGCTCCTGATTTGAGCAATTCGAGTTGTGCTTCGCGCAGCGCTTCCGCCTTGCCATTTCTCTGGCTGAGGTGCCGATAGAAGGCGATCATCAGTTGTGCTGTCCGACGGTCTTCAATTTCCCAGAGCGTAGACACCACGCTCTGCGCTCCCGCCTCGATAAACGCATTCACAATGTTTGCCACTCCTTCCTCCCCGACAGGGCCAACGCCTGTATCACACGCCGAAAGGGTCACGAGCTCAGAGTTCAATGGCAGTTCCCTAATCTCTCTGACCTGGAGCAGACCATCGTCTGCAGGCGAAGATTGAGGCGCGAAAACGAGGGCCGATCTATCAGGAAATTCGGAGTCGGCATATCCATGCAGGGCGAGGTGTATCACTTCGTATTCATTGAGAGGGAGGTGCGTGAAGGCCGTCTTCGTCGCATCACCTCCGAGGAGAATCGTGCTTGGCTTCGGGAGATCGCCCGCAATGGTCTCCACTTCATTGCGGCTCTCTGGCAAGGCGACCAGTTCTCGTCGGTCAGGCCCGGAGACGGCACGGCGAATTGTGGCAAGCAATGTGGTCCGTGGGGGTTTAGAAATCCAAGCCGCGACCCCAACGTATGGACGATCATCGTGGGTTGGCTGATTGGCCCGGTGCCGGAGCATGTCAAGTACTGTTCCGGAAGGGGCCACGGTCACAACATGCGACGTCAAGACGTATTGTCCCGAATCGGCCAGCGCGGAAAATGGCAGAAGATGTAACTCTCCGTCCGGAACAACGATGATGTTCGTCTTCTCCTTGTAATCGGGAACGTGGCCAAGCAGTTCGTCAAACAGCTTTTGAGCAAGCGCGAAATCCGCCTTTTTCTTTATGACTTCGGAACGGTACTCCGTTGCCTGCTCCTCCAGTTGGCTTTTTGCCGGCAATTCGTAGCAGTGAACATCACTCTCGGTCACAGCCAGAGCGTAGGATGCTGGATCATCCAACACGTATTCGATAAAGAGGTCCGACGGGCGCAGATCGCGTTGCAACTTGTCGAGAGCCAAAGGTACAGGAACGCCCTCCGGACGGTCGCCGCTGAGCTGTTGCTCGGCCACATAAATCGCATCCAAGATGCCCTTTCTCTTGGCCGGGTCGTCAGTATCGAGCAACTGCAAATTCAAGTTCGTCAAGTGCAATTCGGCGGGAGTGACCTCGTGAGGTGAGATTACCTCGTGATCCGAAAGCCCCTGCGCTTCTACGCGCCCGCGTGCCCGTTCGATTACACGGAATGCGTCAGCAATTCTGCCCTGCTTGTTGAGCGAAGCAAAATACCCTGAATACACTGTGCTCAGATCGCTCAACAGTTGCCGTTCTATCGTGGGCGTCGGAACCTTGCTGAGGAGCGCATCGAGCATATCGGCGCTCTTTTCGAAGAGTCTGTTAGACGCCTTCGCGTCCCCCATGCGTGCTAGAATCTCCGCTTTTATCCCCAAATTCCTTGGAACTAGGTACAGCTCATCCGGAATCTTCCTGTTGGCATCGATGGCTTCATCGATTGTCGCTAAAGCGGGTTGTAAAGCGCCCTGATGCAGATACGCTTCTGCCAGCAAGCCGTCCGCCAGGGTGATACCGCGCCAATATGAGAGCTGCTTTGCGTATCGAACGGCCTGATTGAGGTCCGAAATCGCTCGGTTCCAATCGCGTATCTTTTCGTATACGCTTGCCCGCGTCTGGTGGAGTTCATACAGATGACCGGCCAGGTGGAGAGCGGTCACCTTCTGCAACGCAACTGCGGCCAGTGCAAGCGCCTGATCACTTTGACCCATACCGGCAAGGGCCTCGATCTTTGCGTCGATGGCAATTGAGGGGTACGCCGCGCCGCGGGTCTTCGCCGCAACCCTGATTGCTTCATCGAGCGGGCCCATCGCCTCTTTGTACTTGTGGAGTTCAACCAGTCCAGTGCCGTACACGCTGGCATATCGGATGTGAGCGGCAGGGTCAGCAACCTTTGCGACAAACCATGCTCTTTCCACATCTTTCTTCGCCGTTGCGATATCGCCCAGCAAGAATGCAGCAATTCCTTGCTCCCCAACTGCACGCGACGCGAGCAGGTAATGATGCTGCTGCATTGCGAGTGATTCGATCTCAGACCACGTCTGACGGGCCATTCCGGCATCGTAGTTGGTTTCCAACATCCCAAGGATCGTCAGAGCGCGAAGGCGCGTTTCAGGATCACGCGCCTCCGGCAATTCAAGATCGTGTCGCAACGTTGCAATCTGATTGGGGAGTGTCGCCGAAGACTCACTCTGCGCAGGAAACTGGCTTACGCGCGCATAAAGCGCCTTACTGAGGTCGTGCTCTTCGAGGAATCCAAGTTCGGCTTGGTGGTAAAGAGGTTCTGCTGCAATCCAGCTATTAAGCCATGAGAGATCGTCGGCTCGCTTCAGCAGCGCCTCTGGAGAGTGAGAAGTGCGCAGGAAAACTTGATACCCGACAATGCTCAGCAGGGCAGCTAGAAGCAAACCGGAGGCAATGCGAAGGCTTGGGGGAAGAGCAATTCGCATAGCAGACCGTTCACTTTGCCGTCCATGATGCCAGATTTGGGTACTCTGGCGCAATTCCGCGGCAAAGTTGCGTCTTTCTTCTCCTGTTGCTTTCCCAATGAAGCTATGTCATGCTTCTTGTTGGTAACCCAGTGAAGAAGTGGTGCGCTGAAAAGAAGGGGTGTGCCGAATCACATGAAACAGAAGAAGGACGTTCAACAAGGAACGCTCGCTCTCATGGTGCTCAAAACTCTTGATGTCCTTGGACCGTTGCACGGCTATGCGGTCGCGCGACGGATCGAACAGATCAGCGGTGACATGCTCTTCGTGAACCAGGGCACTCTCTATCCCGTACTGCTGAGGCTGGAACAGGAGGGCGCGGTCGAGTCGGAATGGGGGCCTTCTGAAAACAATCGGCGTGCCCGCTTTTACCGGCTGACGCGCGCGGGGCAAAAACTCCTCGAAGCCGAGAAGCGCGACTGGGAGCAAACCGCAGCGATCATCGCACGGTTCTTTGAAGTGAAAGCCGAGGATCTGGCATGAGAGCCCTGAAGAGACTGTTTACCCGCATTCGGAACCTCGCGGTCGGCCGTCGCGGTGCTGATCGCCTTCGGGAAGAGATAGACCAGCATCTCGCGATGCAAACAGAGGAGAACATCCGCTCGGGCATGGCCCCGGAAGAAGCTCGCCGTCAGGCTCGACTGAAATTCGGAACCGCGGCGGCAGTTCAGGAGGAATTACACGCTGAAGAGGTATTACCAGTGATGGAGAACTTGTGGTTGGATATTCGCTACACGCTGCGCCAATTGAAAAGATCGCCGGGCTTTACGGTCACTGTGATTGCCACGCTCGGCCTTGGCATAGGAGCCAATATCGCAGTCTACAGCCTGGTCGATGCTGTGCTCCTTCGTCCTCTTCAATTCAGAAACGAAAAGCGTCTGGTGCAGGTATTTGAGGAGAGACCGGCGCTAGGTCTCACGAAAGACACTCCCGCTCCGGCAAACTACTTTGATTGGAAACGCCGCAACCATGTTTTTTCCGACATGGCTGCAGCAAAGGGAGACATCTTCACCATTACCGGAAATGGCCGACCCGAAGAGGTTGACGTAGCTCCGATCACCTCAAACCTGCTATCGCTCCTCGGCGTTCAGCCGCTCCTTGGTCGCAGCTTTACAGCGGACGAAGACAGGCCCGGAAATGCCGTTGTTCTCATCAGCGCTGCAATATGGCAGCAGCGCTATGGATCGGATCCAAACATCGTCGGCAGAACAATCCACCTGAATGGTGTGGCTTATCGCATCCTCGGCGTCATGCCATTCGGCTTTACTTTTCCAGATCGTTCTGCTCTCTGGGTTCCCCTCGCTCTTACGACGGCGGAACAGACTGAACGCGATAGTCATTATCTTCAGGTTTTCGGATTGCTCCGGCCTGGAGTCAGTCTCCAGTCCGCAAGACAGGAAATGACCGATATTTCGCTCCAACTGGAGCATGAGTATCCTGCGACCAATCGCGGGCTGAGCACCTCCATAGTTCCCCTGCGAGAGCAATTGCTTGGCGGGTCCCGTTTGGCGATCTTTGTGCTCGCCTCCGGCGTCGCCATCATTCTCCTCATTACCTTCGCGAACGTCGCGGGACTCATGATTGCGCGAGCCGCGAACCGTCAGCGCGAGGTAGCCGTTCGCGTTGCGCTCGGCGCAAGCCGAATGAGGTTGTTGCGACAGGGACTGGCAGAGAGCTTGGTGCTTTCCGTGGGCGGAAGCATCCTTGGAGTGGCGTTCGCATTGGGGTCCATGCCGGTTATCCGGCATTTCGTACCAGAGACCATCGCCGCCTGGGCGCATCCCGAGATGAATTGGACCGTTATTTTGTTCTCCGTTCTTCTCTGTGTAATCGCAGCCCTTGCATTTGGCTTCTTTGGTCACAGTGCGGCTGCCGCGCGGCCTCAGGAAGCGTTAAATCAGGGCAGCCGCGGTTCCACGGACGCCAGGCAAAAACTTCGGTCGGCGCTTGTGACGGGAGAAATTGCGTTGACCACAATCATTCTCACCAGCAGCGGCCTGCTCGGCGGAACTTTTTGGAAACTTGCCCACACTGATTTGGGATTTAATCCAGCTTCCATTCTCACGATGAGAACGGAACTGCCCGTGTCCTCCCAAACTCCGTACCGCGAGTTCTCGGCTCGCGTCAGCTTCTACAAACGCGTTCTCGATGGGGTCGAGCATCTCCCCGGCGTCAAATCCGCGGGCTATACCACCTTCCTCCCATTCACAAACGCCGGAGGATCAACCACGGTTCTCATTCAGGGTGCGCCGGCTTTGCCAATAGGAAAGGTGAATGACGTCGGCATGCGCGTCGTTAGCCCGAACTACTTCCAGACTCTCGAAATTCCGCTTGTCAAGGGGCGGACTTTTGCCGAAGCCGATGGGGAAAATAAAATTCCTCTGGTCGTAGTCAATCAAAAGATGGCGCAACAATACTGGCCGAACGGTGATGCCATCGGACGACAGTTTCGATTCGACGATCCAGGTACACCGTGGATGACTGTAATTGGCATTGTCGGCAATGTTCACCAGGCAGATGTCGAAACTCCAAGCCGTGCGGAGATGTATCTCTCCTACGAGCAGAACCTGGGTATACCCGGTTACTTCAAGCCCCGCGATCTCGCGATCAGTGTCGCCGGCGATCCTCTCAACTATGCGGACGCAGTGCAAAGGGCAATCTGGTCGATTGATCCCGAAGAGCCGGTTTCCGAAGTTCAATCGATGCAACACCTCGTGAATACCCGCATGGAGAACTATGTTCTCGAAGCCAAACTCTTTGCATTCTTCTCCTGTGCCGCTCTGCTGTTGTCCGCGCTCGGAATCTATGGCCTTATGAGCTACAGCGTAACGCGTAGAACTCAGGAGATTGGTATCCGCATGGCTCTGGGAGCGCAGCGCGAACAGGTTCTGAGGTCCTTCATTGCCGCTGCGTTCCGCTTATTCCTGGTTGGCCTGATATTAGGATCTGTCGGTTCGGTCGCTGCGACACGATTACTCGGGAACATGCTCTACGGGATTTCCGGTGTGGGCTGGGGAGTTGGAGCCTTGCCCATTGTCGTGCTTGCGATTTCGGTCGCGCTTGCGGCTTACATCCCCGCGCGCCACGCTTCAGCTGTCGATCCCATTCAGGCGTTGCGGTCCGAGTGAGGAGATTCAGCGTGAGGATTCTGAATCCGGCGGCGATCGGAGCTGGGTATCTCATGGCCAACCAACTCTTCGGAGTGGCGCCGTGGAATCCTTTGCTGTTCGCAGATGCGACTGTGCTACTAGGATTAGCGTCGTTCGTTGCGGCAGTCATCCCTGCGCAAAGAGCGGCGAGCATCACCCCGATGCGGGCGCTGGGATCCGAGTGAGGAGATTTGGCGTGAAAGCCTTGAAGGGATTGCTTGCCTGCACCCGAAATTTCGCCGCGCTTTTACTTCGGATAGCGTGGCAGCTTTATCCCTCGTCTTCTGCCGGCGCGTTGAGCCGGTAGAACTCGTGGAGTTTCGCTTGTAGAAGCTCTTTGTCGGGCAACATGGTTTGATATTCGGCAACAAGAGCCGGACTCAAGGTTCTGCTGAGGGCATACTCAACCACTTCGTCATCCTTGCTGGCACAGAGCAGAACTCCAATAGAAGGCCGCTCGTGCGGCTTGCGTACGTCACGGTCCAATGCCTCCAGGTAGAGGTTGAGCTTGCCCAGATATTCGGGCTCGAAAGGCCCAACCTTGAGATCAATGGCGACGAGCGCATTCAATCCTCGGTGGTAGAAAAGCAGATCCAGCGCGAAATCTCGCTTGCCTACCTGCAGCGGGTACTCGGAGCCGGCAAAACAGAAATCACGACCCAACTCCAACAGGAAATCCCTCATGCGTGCAAGCAGGCCGTGGTGCAGATCCGCCTCGGAATGTCCCGGCGGCAAGCCTAGAAACTCCAGTGCGTAGCTGTCGCGGAAGACGGAGAGTGCTTCGGGGTGAGTCTGTCTCACCGCTGGCGAGACTTTTGGCGGATTGAGCACTCTTTGCTCAAAGAGAGCGGATTTGAACTGACGTTCGAGCTGCCGCTTTGTCCAATGCTCCTGGACGGCCAGGCGGAGATAGAACTCGCGCTCCTCCGGTCGTTTGCTTTGACCCAGAATGATGAGATGGTGGCTCCAAGGCAATTGTCTCACCAGCGGCGAGACAATTTTGTTGTCCTTGTAGGCCTCATAGAACTGCTTCATTCGGAAGAGGTTAGGACGAGAAAAGCCACGCACGCCAGGTATCTGTTTGGCAATAAATCGGGCGAGCCGGTCTACCGTGCCTTCGCCCCACTCTGATGCAGCCAGACGGCGGCTAATGGATTCGCCGATTTGCCAATAAAGCTCGATGAGAACGGTGTTGACAGCTTGGAGTGCGCGACTCCGGCTACCGTCGATCAGCCGAACGATTTCAGCAAAGCTCTCTTCCTCGGGCGGGCGGCCGCGTCGATCAAGGATTTCGCTCATTCGGCCAGTTCCTCCGGTATTGTCATAATCCGACGCTCCGAATCCAATACCAGAATAGGGGTACACTGTCCGCCATGGACACATCTCAATTGATTTCTGAAATTGATTCTGAGATTTCCCGCCTCCAACAAGTCCGTGCCCTTCTGACCGGCGCAGCTTCCACCTCAGCCATGAAACAAGCAAGGAAGAAGCGCACGTTGAGCGCCGAAGCACGCGCCAGAATTGCGGCTGCCCAAAAACGCAGGTGGGCGAAACAGAAGAGCGCAGTCAAGAAAAGCAGCTAATCGCCCTTAGGCTCGAAGCAAACAGTCGTACCCCGTGGTGCGCTGGCTGCCAAAGGTATTGAAGTGAAGCAGAACCGAGCGCTCAAGATCGAATACGATGAGTTCGGCAACATCATGCGAGCCAACTTCGGGACGGAAGAGGATTCTGAGTCGGAATCCACGTCAGATTGACTCGCTGCATAATTAGAGGCCGCGCAGCCGGCGAGCGGAGGCCGGCAGCGGGATGAGGGTGCAGGGAGAAACCAAAGCGGGTTCTCCCTGCGCGATTTTTGCGGACAGAAAAAGGGGGCGGCCACAGGCCGCCCCCGGTAGGTCGTCGTCGTTTCTCAGGCTGCGCTCTTCGCGCTTTTGCCTTCGGGTTGCGCAGTCTTCTTTGCCTTTTCCTTCGCCGCGAACTCCTGCTTGATTTTGGCGGCGATGGCGTCGGTGTCCACCTTGTAGGCCGTGGCCGCTTCGCGCAACACCTGCGAGGCATTTCCCCGCGATGCCGCCAGCAGAATCACGGATTCAACCAGAGCACGTCCCAGGGTGTTCTCGTCGGCGCGGCGAAGGTAGGTGGCAAAAGCTCTGGCAATCCCGCCGTCGTCCCGTTTCTCCCGGATACCATGCTGCCGTGCCAACATTTGAAGGCGGCGTTCTTCCAAGAGGCTCGTCAGCCGCTCGACGATAAACAGGAGGTCCCGCTTCATCAGCCGTACCGGGACCGCCGCGCCAATTGCAGAGAGAACGCGCAGTCCGGTGACGTTGGCGATGGCTTCCTCTCTGCGCCGCTTCTCCTGCTCGGCCTTGAATCGGGCATCGCTTGCGCCTCTCCCCGGTTGCTGCTTCGGATGGTGGACGGGGCAGGCGGGATTGGCACAGACTTTGTGGATCGTGCCCACGTCGGTGCCTTCGGTGATGATGGCCTCCGTCGTAAACTTGCACGCCTTGAACTCCGGGCGCTTGGCGTCGTCTTTCGACTTTGGCTTGTCGTCGCGGATCGCGGTGTATTTGTTGCGGGGCAAGACCGGGCTGCCTTCTTTCTGCCCGCCGTAAGCCGTGCTGATCTGAACGATCTCGGGTTTGGCGGCAACGGTCCTGGCGACGTGTGCCGCGAGTTTCGACTGATAGCAACCCGGATCGGTACACCGGTCCCCCTGCTTTCCAAGGTCGTCCCCGAACAGGAGTTTGTTGTGGCCGGTGCGCTTGGCGCAGTCGGCGCAACTGCCCGCAGTGGGGAGAAGCTCGGCATCGCGCTTGTCAAAAGGCGCGTCTTTCAAGACGAGCAACACGTTCGATTCAATCCAGAATTGCAGGTTGCGCACTGGCACGAGAATCCGCGCCGGCTTCTGGCTGTTGCCGCTGTAGACTTCCTTGAAGCAAGCCCAAAGCGCCTGCGGCTGCACATCGGCAGGCAACTTTGCAATCAAGAGCGCGTGGCCCACGCCGATGTCGTTCGCATAGAAGGCTTCGACCACGGCGGGTACAAGATCGGTCAGCTTCAGCCGTTGCGCGATAAACGCGGGCGATTTGCCTACGCGGGCGGCGATCTGCTCGATGGTGTACTTCGGCTCCTCAAGGCGCAGGAGCGCGGCGAAGCCTTCGGCCTCTTCCATCGGGTGAATTTCCGCTCGGATGAGGTTCTCTACTAATTGAGCCTCGATCACTTCAGCGTCGGTCATGTGCTTGATGCGAACCGGCAGAGTTTCCTGCTCGGCAAGCTGCGCGGCGCGGTACCGCCGCGCTCCGAAGACGATCTCGAAGCCGTTCTCGGTCAGCGGGCGCACAAGCAAAGGCGACAATACGCCCTGGCTGCGGATGCTGTCGGCCAGTTCCTTGAGCGCGGCATCCTCAAAGACGTGGCGCGGGTTGGTCTTCGATTCGTTCAAGAGCGACAGCGGAACGTCACGGTATTCGGTGGCATGGATGACGGTGGTTTCCATGTGAATCTGCTCCTTTCGAGCGGTGAATGAGTGAAGGCGCACGGAGCGGAGGCACATCGGGCTGGTTCCGCTCCGCAGGGAGCGGACTAGCCGCGAATCGACTTGTCCGTAAACGCTTCGAGAAAATGCTGGTCGCGGAGATTGCGGTCCCATAGTTCCGCGAGCGTCTGGTGTTGTTCGTAAAGTGCGGGCACGAAAACGTAATCGTTCCCCTGTCGAAAGCGGGAGAACTGCTCGACACCCACGTAATCGTTGCGGAAGTAGTAGGGTGAGAGTTCCGCCGCGCAGAGCGGCGGCTTCGACAATTCGAAGCACATCTCCGGGTCGCGCATCAGGTCGCCGTTCTGTTCGCCGTAATGAGCAACGGAGATTGCAGGGACTCCGAGCGGCCCCGGCTCCGGCACTGCTTCGATGACCAAAGCCATGTACGGCGGATTCTCGATTTTGAGGTAGAGCGTGGGCCGGTAGCCACCGGCCCGCTCAAGGATGCGGAGGAGGGTCTGCATCAGGCCACCTCCGCGACAGGCTCCTCGGCTTCCGAAACAGCCCACTGCACGGTGATTGCGCCGAGAATGACGGCGGAAGTACGCTGCACGACCTCAAGGCTTTCGGCCAGAAGCGCCGCATTGCCCGCGTACATCTGGATGTAATCGCTCGACGCACGGCCCATCTCAAGGCCGATGCCTTGGCCTACGATGAACGCCACGGCTTCGGCTTCCGTCTCGCGCACTGTGGCGGTGGTCTTGGTGCGCCGGTCGGTCTTATGCAGAAGCTCGTGCGCGACCTCGTGAACCAGCGTCACGAACTCCTCGGCCTTCGACTGGCCCGGAAGCAAGGCGATCTTGCCGCCGTAGCTTACGCCGAGCGCGGGCGCGATGTTCTCGCTGTATTCAAGCGCGATATTCTGCGCGGCGAGAAATGCCAAGAGCCGGTCCCGATGTCCGCCCACGTCGCCGCTCACGTTGTGTTCGAACTCGGGCAGGTCCGCGCCCTCGGTCTGGGCCACATCGAAGACGTACACGGCGCGAAAGCCAATGAGAACGGGCGCGGGCTTGGCGTCGTCCTGGCTGCTGCTCTGGTCTGAGCCGTCCTTCCTGCGCCGGTGACCCATCATCGGGGCAAGAATCTGGATACCTTTCTCGCCTTTTTTGACGAACCGGCCCAACTCCTTCCACGTTGAAAACCCGGCTACGCGGGTCGCCGTCGGGCGCTGCCGTGCAATGGCGAGGATGTTCCCGAAGGAATAGGAATGGAACCGGGCCATCGCGGCAAGGTAGGCGGTCAAGGTTTCACTCTTGCCCGCCGCAAGCTGTTGAAGCAAAAAATCTACGGCCTGCTTGATGAGTTGCTGTGTGGGATTGTCTTTCTGCGTAGTGCGCTGCTGGTAGGGTGATTGGTTGGCGAGCGCCGCATTTTTCCTGTGCGGCGAGCTGCTGGCGGCTGTGCTGCTGACTGCGTAAGGCATGATGTTTGCTCTCCTGTCGCTGCCCGCGAGGGGCGGAATCTGAAGGAGGGCGTCTGCCTCAACCCAAATTTCTTTGTTTGAGTGCCCCCGCTTCATGGCTCTTGCGGCACGGCAGAGGCGAGGAGGGTTCTGTCACAGGTCGCCGCCAGGCGCCGCCCCCGGCGGCCGGAGCGAAGCGGAAGGACCTTGACAGGTTCCGACCGGCTCTGCCAAAAAGCCGCCTGAAGCGGGGGCACGTGAACGAAGAAGAAATTTAGGAACCCTTCCGCATTGCTTTCAGGGAGGGGCGTTGCGGGGAAGGAACGGACCCGCTGAGGTGGGGAGTGAAAGACGCGGAACGCGGCTGCAACGAGGGAGGAGCTCCCTCCCGACCTATTTGTGCGGTCCTGGAAGTAGGGCAAGTTGGAGTGAACAAACCGCGGGGAGATAATGGAAGTCAATGGCAAAGTGTCTCTATTGCGATGCGAAGGGCGACACACACGAGCACGTCATTCCGGCTGCCTTTGGCGAGTTCAAGGATGCGCCGCGCCTCCAGACTGCGGTTTGCGCTGTGTGCAATAGCCAGCGCCTGGGTCTGTTAGACGAGCAGGTAGCACGATGCGGTCCCGAGGGATTTATGCGCGAATTCTACGGCGTGGCAGGACGAGCCCACCACACTAAGGTGAACCCGTTTGCCCGCGGCAGTGCCGGCGGCAAGAGGCTGGAATTCTCGACCTTTGATCGCGAGGTGGGCGTCGAAGTCAATCTGGAAATCCGTGATGGCGTTGTGAGCCAGATGTGCGAGTTGATTTTCGTCGAGATCGAAACGGGAAAGGTCCACCATATTCCGCTCAAGGAATCAATGACCGCGGAGCAGCTCCGCACCGAATTCGCGCGAAGAGGGGTTGCGAAGCCATTCGAGACGCGACTGTCGTGTCACCCTCACGAGCGGCCATGGGTTGAGAAGTTGTTGCAGGAACATTCGCCGGGAATGACCTTCTCCGAGCCGAAGTTGATGAGTCAGGTGATCGAGACGCCGACGGTGAAGTTCCAAATCGGGGAGCGTTACTATCGCGGCATCGCGAAGATCGGATTTCACTATTTCCTGACACAGTTTCCTGCGTATTCAGGCCACGAACTCGTTTTTTCATGCATTCGGTCGTTCATCTACGAAGACACCAAGGAGCCGATTCGACGCGTAAACGAGATCATGAGTATGCGCCAGCATCCGCTCCTGAGAGAGATGCTTGAGCCCGGAGCACGGCCGGATGGATGGAGAGCTCATTTCCTGGCGGCTGAAATTGCAGGAGGCATCTGCCTTGCGCACGTGCATATGTTTTTGACGGAGGATTCGCCCGGTCAGATCTATACGATCACCCTTGGTTCTGACCCGTCGAATCAGCAAACCGTGGCTTATGCACACCGATATCGTTATTATCCCGACGGGAAACACGGCCAATTTCTCGGAGAGGCTGCAGCTCTGAGCGCAATCCACCTAGCCGGGGCTGTTCCGCCTGCGAAGCCCGTTATCGAAACGGAGTAGTGCAATTCGAGAGTCGCGCAATAAAAAGTAAGTCCGAAACCAGATTCTAGTTATCGACTCAGGTGCTCGCAGTTTCAGGGGTACGGCCCGCTTTGTTGGGAAGCTCAATTCGGAATGGTCAACGTCACGGTCAATGTTACACATGTCAGTGACTGCATCCCGCTGTGCTGATTTCCATTCCCACGATCGCCGCTGGCCAGATTCCGGCCCGTCGGTTTTGTAGCTACGATCGCGGGATTGTGGCGCGGCTTCGCTGAGTATAGCGGCCCGAAATCACATCGGGTACGGCAAACCATCCTTGGAATGTCCTATGACTACGTCATTATGATGACTTAGTCGCCAGCAACCGTTCACCCTTCGGCAGTCCGAAGTGGGCGTAGCTGGACTTCCGAAGACACCGTTGCGTCGAAAGGAGAACTCTTAGCACGCAGTAGGCAAGACGCGGATCAGCTCCGATGCTATAGAGTGTTCTGTACCGCAAAATGCTGGAAGAAGCAGGGGCATGTGCCCCTCGCAAACGGTCCTGCGGCAACCGGGCATATACGGAAACTTTGCAAAGAATTTTGAGGCCCACATTCAGTGAAGAAGATCGATTCAACTTCGATTCTCAAACGGGAGATCGAAAACGCCACAATCGCACAATCAATTTCGTTCCTGAGTTCCAGGCAAGCGATACTCGAACATTTCGAAGATATCGAGGATTTTGTTTTTCGGGTCGATTTAGATCATCCACCAAAAGAATTGCGAGGGTTTGAATATCACTTTCAACAGGTCAGAGCAGGGCTCGCTAGAGCACTTTGGAAACGCGGCTTATTCATCGGGCTTTCGGTCCTTGATGACCTACTCTTCTCTGGCTTTCGCAGCAAGCCTCCTTCGGACGCGATCGCGCACGCACTGACCATCATCAAAGACAACGATGTTCACAAACCAGGTTTCATCCTGTATCCCATTCACTCGCTAGGGATCAATGGAGCAGGGTTCTTCGAGTTCTTCGCGAAATCAAGAGTGCAGCTTGCAATCCCGTCTGCCGGCATTCTTCTGCGGGCACAGACAAATTCTCTCGATGGCAGTCTTGAATTTCTCGACGCGGCAAGAAGTGAGTTCGGCGTTTCCAAGCGAATCAGCCGGGACACGATGGAGCACTATCATCGCAGCCGCTCCACGAGGTGGCTAACGCGAAACCCTCTGCTGGCTGTTCGAGTGCGTATGTTCTCTGGCTCCTACTACGAGAATCAGCAGTTCTTAGTCATCAAGCTCAAGACGGCTACATCTTTGCTCTTTCTCATGGCGGCTCTTCAGAGAGGCCATTCGACCGATAAAGCCGGTCAATGGGGCAGCACGCGAAGAGTAAATAACGAGCAGACACTCGATATTCATCACTACTTCGTTTTTGAACGCCCTGTTCGAGGAGGACAACTCAATACCAAGTTCGTTCCGATGAACGTGCGGCCGGCCGAACTCGCGGACCTAAGTGCATTACCGATCGACCTCTCCCCAAAGTTCTGGTCGCGACGCTTATCCATTTTCAATGAATTGGCTGGTTTCCTGGACTTGGCCGAAGGAGAATACATTGCTCTTCACATTCTCGCCAAGGGAAGAGGGGGGAGAGCGATTGCGTTCGGAAAGATATTTACAGCTCTCAATTACTTTCGACGCTCCTTTAAGTCGCGAGGCGACGCCAATGAGCAGGTTGTCAATCTCGCGGTCGCATTTGAGGTTCTGCTGACAGCGAAGTATGAACGCGGCGTTGGAGATCGCTTCGAGAGGCGGATCAAACTCGCGCTTCAAGGCATCAAGGGATCACGCCGAATGCAAGCCGCTACCCGGGACTTATACAAAGCAAGAAGTGAAACAGTGCACAATGGCGTCTGTTCGTTCGAATATGACTTACTCGCAGGCCAAGAGGCATTCGTATACACATTTCTGGGAGTGCTCAGGAGAGTGGACAATGTAAGCAACGCCGCTCCTGACCCAATCGGAGAGATTCTGGGTGACTAGTCTCCTTTGGCGGAGAGTTCGATGTCGAGGGCTCGGTAATTCGGCTTCGCTTGCTGCCAGCACATGTGGAGATAGTCCGCGTGTAATCCGGCGAGCCATCGGTCTTTGGTTCGATAGCTACGCACAGCGGAGACAAAGTTGAGGATGTCCACATCGGCGGCCAGCCGGCGAAAGAGCACGGGATGCTTTCTCCGGATATACGCTTTCATCGCTCGTTGACCGATGGGGTAGTTCGTGGGCTGCGACTGACACAGCTTGAGCGATCGCCAGAGCCCCACTTGAGGGACTCCGGCGAGTGCATTGGCGATCTGGCGTGGATCGCGGCGGAACCGGTCCGAGGCCAGGAAGTTGAGGATGGCATCGAATTGTTTTGTTAAGTGCTTGGCAGCCTGGGCGTAGGAGCTCATCTTCTGCGTGGAGATGGCTTCGAGCACGCGCAGGAGCGACTTGGGTTTGGCTTTCGGGCAACAAAGCGGTTCAATTTCAGGCCAGTAGTTCTCGAACATCTGCACCAGAGTGTCGCGATCGGCGAGCAGGCCCTGAAAGTGGATTGGCTTGGGACCGGGCTTCTTCGGCTCAGTAGTTGGGATGTCCTGAACCAGGTAGTCGATGGGTCCGACGCTGTTTTCCAAGGCTTTTTCGAGCCGGGCAACGCGTTGCTCCAGTGCGCGGATCACGCGCCCTGCGTCGCATTTTATGCGTCGATGCGCGCGGTGCGTCGAGATAGTAGAAGCAACTTCCGCTGTGCGTCGCATCGTAGAATCTCCTCTGAAATCGGGATCATTCTGTTCTATAGCTTAATGGTGAAGCAGACCAGGCTCAAGACGAATTTGACGCGTCGCGCCGTTGAAAGTCAAGAAGCCACCTTGAGTGGCCGGTCCAGCTTGAGCCGTGCGAACTTCGTTTCCGATCGCGCCATCGGACTAAATGCCAGTGTCGTTACCAGGGTCGTGACGCGCTCCCTCTTCCGAGAGAGGGCGATGGTTATCACGGAAACCGACTGGCTGCGCATGAGAGGCCTGATTGCGGAGATGGGCAACGGGACGCGAGCCTATCAGATCGCCGGTTCCGTGCTGGCGGGATCGTTTGTTTCCTTTGCCTGTCTTTGCCTGAGCTTCTCGTCGGCCGCAGCGGTACCCGGCTGGCTCTGGACCGTCGGCGTCACCCTCACCTGTTGTTCCGGAGTTCTGAGCGGTGCGTGTTTTCTCTTCGACAGTAGCCTGGACAAGAGCAGGATCGAGAAGCGGCATTCGCTTCTCAAAGAGATGGATCAGATTCAGGCCCGATTTGAACACGCGGCTTCATGCGAATTCTCTCGCAAACGCGAAAGGAAAAGGAAATGCTAGCGCAGATGTCTTGTTTTTCGCGTGGGTTGCTGGCGTCGCAGCTCATCCCATGGGGTTGGTTGTGCGCGTAGCAGCCTCCCCACCTAATTTGCCGTGTGCCGCGCGGAGGATATCGAGCTATATCGGGGCGTCTCAGACGATCTAGGATGAAATGCGTGCGATGGGGCGGCTTTTCTCCCCTCCTATATTCCTGATTGAACATTGACTGGCACGATGATTACCCTTGGCAAACGCGACGACTTTACTAACCGAACCAAGCTGGCTCTGGCGCATCGCGTCGGGATGCACTGCTCGAATCCGAACTGCGCTAAACTCACCGCCGGCCCCCAGACGGACCCGGAAAAGGCTCTGAACGTGGGGGTCGCAGCTCATCTCGCGGCAGCTTCCGAAGGCGGGGCACGCTTCGATGCGGCCATGACGCCGAAGCAGCGCCGATCGATCGACAATGGAATATGGCTTTGCCAGACCTGCGCAAAGCTCGTCGATAACGACGCCGAGCGATACACGATTGACCTGCTTCGGAAATGGAAGCTCCTAGGTGAGGACTCAGCGCGTCGGAGGGTCGAAGGTGCGGGCGCCCGGACCGGGCGGAGGATGCGGTACTACGTTGTCACCTTGGCGGACGAGGGGCACCGCCTTGAAACCATGCCGTGTCCGACGTGTGGCGCGGTGGTCACGCTGGATATGAGCACCTTGCCAGGCACATCGGGAAGCCCGTTATGTCCGAAATGTGGCTATTTCCACGCCAGCCGTGACCGCGACGGGGAGATCCTCACCCGCCCATGGGGAGGCAGTGTTCACAAGGAATTGATTACCTGCCCCAAGTGCTCCAATCAACTGCAGGTGCGAGGCGACAAGAAGGCTCTCACGAAGCCATGTCTCGACTGTGAGTCGGTGCTCCAGGTGAACATGGGCCGTGTGGTCTCCGTTTCGCCCATGAAGTCCATCGATGCTGCGTCGTTCACGAAGGAAGGCTGGAAGCAACTGCTCCTCTGTCCGAACTGTCAGGTGCGCGGCATCACACTCGGGTTGAGCAGGCACAACATGCTTTTTGCGCAATGCCCGAAATGCCGATATTATCTGAGGTTCCCGAAACCGACAGAGCCCGATGAGACGGAAACCTCGTAAGGGACATCAGGTATGGAGAAGCGACGGCGAGTAGTCAATTATGAACCTTCCATTCTGTCCTATACAGACATTCTCGGTTTCCGCGAACTCGTAGCAACCAGGACCGCGGGAGAGATTTCCCGTGCCATTCGGATTGTGCGCGAAGTGGTCCAGCCGCGACGGTTCAAGAGTCCGATTCCGCAAGTTGATGAGGACGACTTCCGCAATTTCTCCGATCTCTGTCTCATCCGAAGAGTGATTGCAAGGAAGGGGAAATTTCCAGCAATCGGCCAAGTCCATGCTCAGATTCTGCACATGGTCCACGTTCAGTCCATTCTGCTCGCTGACGAAGGCATCCTTCTGCGCGGTGGCATCACGATCGGCGATGCGGCACTGAGCTACGGCCAGTTGTTTGGTCCCGCCGTGATTCGCGGTTATGAACTGGAACACGACGTAGCCAGGTTCCCTCGGATTGTGGTCGGGCACGAAGTCCTCGCCGCAGTGAGGCGCAATCGCGAGCTTTGGATGCATGACCGCGAGAGCGAGATTCAGGCCATCAAGGAACTGCTGCGCCGTGATTCGGACGGAGAGTATTTTGTGGATTATCTTCGCGTTGTGGAAGGCGAACTGGGCGATCCGAGCCAGTATGCCGAATTTCTTGCCAAGCACAAGAGGTTCATTGAGAACGGACTCAGTCGGTACAAAACGAATGCATCGGTACTCCCGAAATACAAATGGCTCCGTGAGTATCACCGCCAAACGATTCACTATTTGAAAGAGCGAAGAAACGTTTAGCTCTGGAATCATCCTTCACCGACGTAGTTCTTTCCCGCAGGACGGACAGCATCGACGGGAAGGTCGCTCGGAACCATAAAAGTTAATACCCTTATTGATTCCTGGCTAAGGTACCCCGAACACCTCGCCACGCCGTACCCTTGGCGTGTGGATCTTCTTCTCGTGCGCGGCGTAGAATTCTAGCATTCTTATTCATCGAGAGGGCATGTGGCTGAAAACCAACATCGGGAGCGTGCTCGCGCATTTGACTCCTTAACGACGCAGTATCTGAAGCAAGGGTTGGAAGAACAAGCCCCCGCTCCTGCGATAGAGGCGGTCGCTGCCGAATCGTTGACGCTGAACTACATTCAAGCGAATCTCAATTCTGCTGTGGCGAGGCCCACCAATGCGCAACCACAGGGCAGCGAAAGCAAGCCGGATAAGAAATAGCGTTCAGGAGAGACCGTGAGCAAGGACAAACAAACGACGCAGCCGACAATGGCACAGGATAGCGAGTCGCTAAACTACCTGAAGAAGTCTCTAACGACTTCCTATCTTCAGCAGCAGATGCAGAGTCCAGCAAAAGCACCGGTCCAAGGTTCCGGCAGTCAATCCGGCGCGACAGGATCCAACCAATCGGGTTCAACGTCCAACCAGAAGTAGAACCCCGTGCAAGCAGCCGATTGGATCGCATTCTGGTCGCTTGTGGTTGCCGTAGCGTCGCTCGTCATCGCGGCGGCATCGGTATACATCGCCATCGTTGCCGTCCGCAGAAGCGACAAGAACGCTTCGGTCGCCATGCTGATTACTTTAAGCGAAGCCTTTCGCGCGGGCTGGCAGCGCGTAATCGCGTCGATCAAGGCGATCGACAAAGATCCCAGCGCCGAGGATGCGCGGTATACAACGTTTTCCGAACTCTTGAATCTCTTCGAAATCGCCTGCGCAATCATGAACGAAAAGTCCGTCGCCGGATTCTCGCGAGAGATCATTCACAAATATCTTGTTGATTCGTTGGGGCTCATCGTCGGCAACGATTACGCGCGAATGCAGATTCCGCACATGTTGACCGATGAGACGACCTTCGAGCACATCAAGGCGTTTATAAAGTCGCTGCGTAATCAGCCGCTCCGCTACATTATTCCGGTGGAGTGGTACGAACTGTGAAGTGCAGCGGCAAGTAAATCGCCGCGTGCTTTCAGTTCTATTTTTCTCGTCGCGTGACAGAATGACCATAGCTCTTGTCATCCGCCCTTCCATGATCGGCTCCATTGAAGCCATAGAATCAAAACAAGCTCAATCAGATCTCTGCGCATGACTATGGACAATAACCGACCCGCGTTGGTGTGGCCGCGGCTTCTCGAACTTCCGCCTGGCACATATCTCCTCGTCTACCTCGACCTTAATCATTGGATCGGGCTGGCCAAGGCCTCGACCGGACATCCGCAGGGCAAAGATCTTCTCGGGGTGCTGGACGCTTGCCGCGCCGCGCGCTCTCAAGGCACGGCCGTCTTTGTCCTTTCGGGAACGATCTATGCCGAGATGCTGAAGATCAAGGACCCGGCGCAGCGGCTCGACTTGGCCCGGATCATGGAGGAGCTGACCGATTTCGCCACCTTGATCAGTCGGGTGGCGGTGATGGAGTGCGAGCTCTCCGCCATGCTCGATCCGGTAGCCAAATTGCCAAATCCCTTAAATCGGGTTCCCTTGCTTGGCCGCGGTGTGCGCCATGCCTTTGGCTTGAGCAGTCGAATCGGAATCGTGGATGAGTGGGGCCGAGACGCGACCGCGAAGCTGCGTGCCGAGATGGGCAAAGCGGGGTTCCAAAAGAAAATGGAGGAGATCTTTGTGACCTCGGAACGGGCGATGCTGCGGGGGCCGGCGGATCAGGATGAGGATCAGGCACTGCGTGCGATTGGCTACCTTCCCGAGGGCCCGCGTGGGGTTGTCGAAGACCGGGCCGCTCAGGAACTCGCTTTCAAGGCAATTCTGGACGCCGACCCCCATTGGCGCCGCGGCCGGCTGCGCGATCTCGTCTCCGCGCGGGAACTCAACATCGAGTTCCAGAATCTCCTTCCCCGCGCGCTTCAAGAACGCGGCCTGACTCTGGGAGACGCGATCACGAGTGAAGAGTCGGCGCGGGCTTTTGTGGGCTCGATGCCCAGCACGGAAGTCTCGATCGAGTTGAAGACCGCCTGGCACCGCAATGGAGAGCGAAACTGGACAGCCAACGACATAGACGATATCGACGCCATGGCTCTGGCTGTTCCCTACTGCGACGTGGTCGTGACCGAGAAGGCCTGTCGTCACATTCTTACGGCCGCCGGCCTGTCCGAACGCATGGGCACAGCGGTTCTCCACAAATTGACCGACCTTCCAAGCCTCCTTACCGAGCGGCAAACCAAGCGGCGCTTTGGACAGATTTGAATCCCAGCGCTAGGGCCGCGGGACGCCGTTGCTCATCAGGCCTCCCTCCAGATTGCGGAATCTTTCCCAGACCCACTGCCTCGTGTTTTCAAGATGAGGAGAGGTGGCGGAGTTGCCGCTGCGGGCCGCGCGCTCCGCCTCGACCATCTCCTGTGCGAGGATGACACACCACTCGAAGGCAAATTCCGCCTCATCTCCAAAGACCGTATCGGTCCCGGGGGACCTCATTTCCCAACATGCGCGCTGCCACCAGCGCTGCAGCCGGTCAAGTTCCTCGCGCAGCTCGGGAGTCCGCAGCACCTCGTTATCGACGACACTTTGAAACAAGAGGTCGACCGCCTCATTTCTCCGCCGCGATTTGGCTTCATCCTCGCGATGGTGCTGCTCGCAGAGGCCACCGCGATACGGCGGCTTCTCGCACCCCGCAACTTTGCAGCGCATCTTCCATTTGCGCATCCCCACTCGACCTTTCTTGAACCGGTCATTCTACGCCGTGCCATGGTGACGCGCCGGTGATCAGATATGGGGAGTATCATTGCCCTCAAAACATCTTTATGGGATTTTTCTCGATGAGGCCTGTTCGCCGGTTGTTTTGCCTGCTCGTCTTCGCCCTTTGCATCAGCCGTACTTCCGTTCCCCAGCCATCCAATCATCAGGGCCCGGAACGCAACCGCGTCCCCGGTGTCGGTTGTCCCTCCGATGGCCAGCAGGGCCCGGTCGAAGCCCCGAAGGTGCCGTTGACCGAGGTGCTTACTTCGAATCGGGATGCGCAGGGGCTTGCCTATTACAAGGCTGCGTATGGGGAAGGAGTTCTGGCTCCGCGAGGATGGCATTGCTTTGCCACCTACGGATCTTCGGGCGTCACCCTGTATGTCACGCCAGAGGGCCCTCAACGCGACGATTTCTTCCGCGAGAACCGCTCCGGTTTCCACGGACCGGCGGTTGAACTCTCCACAGCCAGCGGCGGGACCTCGGGGCGATTCGCCGTCGCCAAGAAGATGGCCCGGCTCTTCCCTGAATATCGCTGGTTCGTGCAGCGGGTCATCGCCGAGGGCATCGAGCCGGCGAAGGAGTTTCCCGTCGGCCCGTTTCCGAACGAGACCCTGACCTACCGGGACAGACGGACGGTCGAGTACGTCACGCCGGCCTACACCTATGGCACCGGGACCGATTCGTCTTTGATGCCCACTGCGAATCCGATTGAAGGCGTGGTTCTGTTGCATGGCCAGGATCTCGATGCGATTCAACTCTCGGTGCGGCTACCGGCGCGGTCAAGAGGGCTTGCGAAGATCATCATCCGCCAGGTCGAAGCGGACGTGGCCCGCCAACCGTAGCGGCTCAGGCAGCGAAAAGGAACTTCCCAAGCTATGTACAGAGGCTCCTTCGAGAAGGCCCATCCCATCCTGAGGTTCTTTCGCGATGCATTCTTCCCAGACACTATCCGTAGACAGCATTCACGAGGCTTCCCACGTCATCCTTGGCGCCTAGGTTGGGGGCGCAGAGATCCGGGTAATTCTTGACCGTGGCAAACCGCGCTGCACCTTCGGCCATCACCTGGCCCTCCCGAGTCTGGTGATGAGCTACGCCGGCTATGCTGGGGACCGGCTCCTCTCTCAGCTTGCAGAAGCGGATTGTTGGGGACGGTCCCAATCCGACCGAGGGCACCGGCAGTGGGTTTTGCAGAAGATGGCGAATCCTCTGCACGGGGCCGCATTTTGTGCTGAGGCGGAGCGTAAGGCTTTTGAACTTGTCCGACGCTTCAGCGACGAAATCTATGAAGCGGCATCTGTCATCGGGCATCACATGACGCTGCGCTCCAGCGTTTCCGCCGACGCCATCGAGCAGTTGGAGTGCGTGATTCGAGTGCGTGCTCTTGGAAAGGCAGAGGGCGAAACTGAAGCGAGGCGGGAGATGAAGTAATTGCGCAGTGAGATGGAAAATGGGGATGGTATATCTTGTCTGCGGGGAACGCGCTCTTCCCCCGCACGCCCTACCCAACCTTCCCCCCGCTTCAACCATGCTCGCACCCATCTGGAGGGTCGCCGGTACTTCGGTGACCTTCAGCGGCGTATTAGATAGGCTGGCCATTATTCGCCCTTGTTGGCGTCATCACGGCTGGGTCGGATGATCTTTTTTAAAGGGCTTCGATGAGCCTTGGCTCATCTGCGATAGAAACGATCGCAGGGATGAGACGGTCCGTCTTTTCCGGACCAGGGAGTTCATCATCTTCAATACTACGGACTCTCCGACCCGTGGCGGTCGTGACGTAGTCCGGATTCGTCAGTTCGGCGTTGAAGAGGTAAGTGAAGTCAAGTTGATGGAATGGAAGGTTTGCTGGGCGTTCTACATCCGCGCGAAAGTATTCGCCAGGAATCGTGATGTCAGTGTGATACCAACCGCGATATGTACAGTGATTCCGATCCTCAAGGAAGTTTGGCAGCTTAACCGGACAGGCCAGTACAGTCGCGTTGCTCTCGCGGGCTAACAATTCAGTGGCCTTACCCGAAGGGCTATTGGACGCGTTGTGAATCGTGCGCATGGCCCATTCGAGGGCGGTCGGCAGCGAGCTCACCTTTGTAGCGATGAACGTGTCATCTTTTTCTCCAAGTAGGTCCTGGAGCTCGGCCATCTTCTCGGCGATCTGTCCAGACTTTATAAGGTGGCCAACGGAATTTGTCGAGAAGCCGATGCCGCCTGGAATACGGTGATCCTGCCACCATCTGCCGTCCCCTGCGGCTCCGAAATAATTGACTCCTACATTCCAACGCCAGGTCGTTCTGCTCCGTCCCGGCATCTCGAGAAAAATCTCGTCCATATAGATCTGATCTTGAGCTACGTCCTCAAGGAGAAAGAGTGATGCCAGCTGCTTGGTGAATGCCAACAGATTTTCGTTCGGAAGCGCGTTGACGAGTCGATCGGAAACTGCCAAGAGGATGAACGCGCTGCGTTTGCCTTCGTAGGCAAGGCGTGTCCAAAGCGTGCGAGCCTGTTGAATCTTGTTTCGAATGACAAGGTCTGGGGATAGCAAATCATCTTCGGTCAAGAAGCAATAGCTGATCAGGCCTTTTCGCGCGGCAACGCGGCCAAAAAGGCACGGCTGGAATTTTTCGAGCCACCCGCCGAGAATGGCTGCCCGTTGTTCGTCAGTCGTGGCTTCCAGTAAGAGTTGCGTGGTTTGGGCAACCTCAGAAGTGAAGCCTTGATTCTGCCTCCATGAGTCTTGCTCCAAACGCCCGTAAAGATCAGCAAGCATTTTCAGTCCTCTGACCTCGGTTGCAGTTCCTATCTGTAGTCAAGAATCACCTTCCTGGTTTGTTCACGAGGTAATAGCTCGTCAACCGCTCCAAGGCAAAGTCAATGAGAGCGTCGCTGGTGAATTCGCCGGCTCTTCCGACCCAAATGATTCCGTCGAGGCTATCATTCGCAGCGGCCTGGAATTGGTAGCGCTCTGGGTCCGGCCTTGGGGTCAGGAAATACATCGCATTTGGATGCGTTCCGATTCCTACCGTCAAACGGTTGGCCGGGGCATTCATGATGGGCTTTTCGAAGTACCAAGAGGCGATGCAGTTGTCCTGGGTGACCATCCCGCCTCCCAGTTGGAAGTGAGGCAGATCGCTGAGTCCTGCATTTACGTCCTCGACTCTCTTCTCCAATTTGGTCATCATTCGCTCATACTCGGGTCTCGCATTGTCCGAGATGAAGGCGTTGACCCGCTGCTGAAAATTGATCTTATCTTGTTCCGTTTGTTCGGCATGCCGCCGGGCGGCTTGTCTCTGGTTGAGCCGATCTGCTAAAGAATCCGCCATTGGAACCTCCACTTTCAGCATATCATAAATTTCGAGTATTGCGAATATTTCGAGTATGGAGTATGCTATTGAAACTATGAGCATTGCTACTCAAGAACCGATTACCCTCCCACAGACCGAACAGCATCAGGTCCAAGAATTGGAACGAATGCTGCACCTAGGGATACCTGCTTTGGTCGGTTCCTCGGGTGAACGAGTCGAATTGCCAAACACGGTCTACGAAGTACTTCGCAGAGTGGTCGAGTTGATGGCTCGTGGTCAGTCCATCACTCTGATCCCCGACAAACAGGTAGTCACGACGCAACGAGCCGCAGACCTTCTTGGTATGTCTCGCCCGTTCTTCGTGAAACTTCTCCAAGCTGGAGTCATGGCTCATCATCGTGTGGGCAACCAACGTCGCGTTTATCTCAAGGATGTGCTGCAATTCGCTAAACAGCGTGATCAAGAACGCCAAGAGGCGTTGGATCGGCTAGCGCGCGAAGCGTTCGATGCTGGACTCTATGAACGAACCCGCATTCCGGAAGGTGGCTCTGACGAGTGAGAGGCTATTTCCCAGTTCTGCTGGATGCGTGCGTTCTGATCCCGATGCCGCTGGCGGACACCCTGCTTCGGCTCGCGTCCGTCCCACGCTTATATCACGCGAAGTGGACCGACCAGATTATGGCGGAGGTCAGTCGCAACCTGCAGGAGAAGTTTGGACTCAGCGCGGAAAGGGCCCAATACAGGGAGAGCGAGATACGCCGCCATTTTCCTGAGGCGTGGATCGACGGTTACGAGGACCTGATCCCAGTCATGACAAATCATGAAAAGGATCGCCACGTGCTCGCCGCGGCGGTACGAGCTCGTGCGGAAGTCATTGTCACATACAACATGAAGGATTTTCGAAGGGATGCGCTCGCGCCGTATTCGATCGTTGCCCAGGGCCCATCTACGTTTCTCAAGAATCTTTACGAACTCGATCCGGTGGCGGTGAACGGAGCTTTGAAGCAGCAGGCAAAGGCTATCAGCCACACCCTTCCGGAGCTTCTGACGCGACTCCGGCTGAATGTTCCTGGATTCGTGGACATGCTCGAAACGGCTATCTCAAGCCAGGATAGTGAGAGCAGCGAATAGGTTGTAAATAATGGCAAACAAGTTTACCTTCGTCGGAATTGACCGCTATAGTGACCCCGCCATTCGGGATTTGTCGGGCGCTGGCAATGACGCTCGTGCCTTGTGGGCCCTATTTGAGGACACGTTTCCGGATAGCCAATCGGAACTGCTTACTGATAGTGACGCCAGTCAATCTAATGTGCGGATTGCTCTGGAGAGAGCTCTATTAAACGCTACCGACGAAGACGTGGTGTGGGTTTTCTTTGCTGGTCACGGCACACGAGATCATCGCCTGGTGATGCATGATACGCGCAAGTCCGCGCTCACGAGCACAGCGATTCCGATGGACGAAGTCGCGCAGCTGTTCAAGCAGACTAAAGCTCGCGCCGCTTTCCTCGTTCTGGATTGCTGTTTCAGTGGCGGCATCACGGCACGTGTGATCGAAGATAGTCCGTTAGCTCGGGACATCGGAAACCCTCTCGAAGAAATTGCGGGTGAAGGCCGCATTGTGATCACGGCGTCGAGTTTCAATGAACCTGCATATGAGCTTCCGGGGCACGACCATGGAGTCTTGACGAAGGCACTGATCGACGCCCTGGAAGAGCAGGAACATAGCAGCGTCCTAACGATCCTCGACAAAGTCATGAGTCGCATCGCGGCCGAGGCAGCGCGTATTGGCGTTATTCAGACCCCGGTGTTTCTTGGTGATATTCGCGGTGGAGTAGTATTGCCTCGCCTCCGTCGCGGTGAAAACTATCAGCGTGAATTCCCGGACCAAAGCACTATCACAGTTGGAGCGGATATAGCGGGGCTGGCGGCCTTTCAGATCCCGGATACGATTCTTGCGGAATGGTCGCGGCGCTTTGCAGGTGGCCTCAATGAGGTTCAGCTTGCGGCGGTCAATCAGTTCGGCGTGCTTGCCGGAAACTCACTGCTAGTGATTGCTCCGACGAGTTCCGGAAAGACATTCATTGGGGAGATGAGTGCTGCGAAGGCCATCACGCAGAACCAGAAGGCGGTATTTCTCCTTCCTTATCGAGCGCTGGTCAACGAAAAGTTTGATCAGTTTCAGCGGTCATATGGCGACGCCGTAGGGTTACGCGTCATTCGTTGCACCGGCGACTACTCCGATCAGGTGGACGCCTTCGTTCGGGGGAAATACGACCTCGCAGTCCTTACTTATGAGATGTTTCTCAATATCGTTTTGGCCGCACCAGGCGTCGCCCTGCAAATTGGGCTTGTGGTCCTTGACGAGGCTCAGTTTATTACTGATCCTGGCCGCGGCATCACGGTGGAGTTGCTCCTTACCTACCTCATTGCGGCGCGCGAACGCGGTATTCATCCACAGATTGTCGCCCTCTCAGCCGTCATCGGCGATGCGAATCGCTTCCATGAATGGCTCGACGTGAAGGTCCTCCGAACGGAACGGCGTCCGGTCCCGTTGACGGAAGGCGTGCTGGATCGCAACGGTATATTCCACAAAGCAGACGGGGCCGCCGAAACCCTGTTATCGCGCTTTGAAATCCAGCAGAGAACATCAAAACCGAGTGCACAAGACGTTTTGGTGCCATTGGTGAGGAAACTGACAGCGCAGGGACAGAAGGTTCTCATCTTTCGAAACATCCGCGGAAGAGCGGAAGGATGCGCCCAATACCTGGCTCGCGACCTGCAAATGCCGCCCGTCTCCGAAGCCATTGATCAGATTCCTCGTCTCGATGGTTCCGGGTCCTCGACCGCTCTGCTTGAATGTTTACGGGGAGGTACAGCCTTTCACAACTCCAATCTGAGCCGTGAGGAGAAGGAAGTTGTGGAGAGGTTTTTTCGCGACCCGGCATCTCCGCTTCGCGTGCTGGTTGCGACAACGACGGTGGCAGCGGGAATCAACACACCCGCATCCACAGTCATTATCGCGGAGCAAGAGTTTCTTGGCGAGGATGGTCGCGAGTTCACCGTTGCCGAATACAAGAACATGGCCGGTCGCGCCGGCCGTTTGGGATTTAATGAGCAGGGTACGTCGATCATCCTCTCGGAAACTCCGGCAGATACTTACAGGATGCTCGGAAGATACGTGAATGGTTCGCCCGAGTCGTTGCAGTCATCATTCAATGCGGACGAGCTCGACACCTGGCTCTTGCGGTTGTTGGCTCAACCTCAAGTCCGATCGCTTCCGCGCAGCGAGGTGCCTCGCTTGCTCGCATCGACTTACGGAGGTTTTCTCGCGACGGCCTCCGATCCGGGTTGGCGCCAGAGAACAACCGCCTATATCGAGCAGCTCCTCGAAACCATGATCAATCTCGGCTTGGCGGAACAGAGTAGAGTGGGCATTCGTCTCACTCCCTTAGGTCAGGTATGCGGGAACTCGCAGCTAGCTTTCAAGTCAGCTCTTCGACTCATCGGACTAGTGCGAACATTGCCGTCGAACATGATCACTGCACAGAATTTGCTGGCGATCGTTCAAGTTCTTGACGAGACCGACTCGGGCTACACGCCGATGTACAAGAAAGGCCAAAAGGAATCTGCCCAGGCGCAAGAGGCCGCCATGCGTTTCGGCGATCAGATCGTCATGCTACTGCAGCAAGATGCGGACGGAATCTACGGCTACTGGGCACGATGCAAGCGTGCCGCGGTTGCGTGGGACTGGATTCATGGGGAGCCAGTCGACTCAATCGAGCAGCGCTACACGATGAATCCGTATCAAGGAAAGGTTGGTCGCGGAGACATCGTGTCGTTTGCTGACAAGACGCGGTGGGCTTTGCGCCCGGTGCACCAAATTGTTGCGTTGATCTATCCATCAACAGCTCCGAGTGGCGATGACATTGACGCGTTGTGCAAGTCGCTCGAAGTGGGACTTCCCAACGATTCATTGGATCTCTTGACGTTGTCTGTGAGGCTCACTAGAGGCCAATATCTCGCTCTCCGAAACGCCGGATTCCGAACGGCTAACCAGGTTCAGAAAGCCGATCGACGCCAGCTCGAACCACTAGTCGGGCGCGAGAATGCCTCACGGATTATCCCGGAACAGGAGGAGACCTTGGCGATTGCGGCGGGTGCGGAAGCAACCGAAGTGGATGTCACGAGACCTCCTGGCTAGGAGACCATCGCGGCGATCTAGTTCTTCTCGACCAACTCACCAAATGTGGGCAGCGGAGAAAGAGAGACACGACGAACCATGCCGAAGCCATCCACGTATGTTCACCGGGTTCATTTCGAGGATTTCGACGGATTCCAGTTTGAGCGACTAGTCTTCGCGTATCACGCCCGCTCAGAGGAATGGCAATCGCTGGAATGGTATGGGCAAACAGGAAGCGACCTCGGCCGGGACATTTGGGGTGTGCGGGAGAACGGACAGACGATTTGTATTCAGTGCGCCAATCGAGCTCGTCTGACATTTGCCAAGGTTCACGAGGATCTGACGAAGGTTCTGAACGCGGCCAAAGGAACGCCGCAATGCTTTCGCGTTGTTGCCAGTGGATCGATCTCAGCCCGGATGCGAGACCAGATCAAAACACACGTTCAGTCGGCGGGAATACCTCAATGCGACGTCTGGTCTGGCATGGAATTTGAAGAGTTTCTAAGACACAAAGCAGAAGCTCTGCTGCAAAGATTCGTCGGAGGCGAAGTCTTTCCTGATGCCGTGCAGGAGCTGACGCTCTTTGCGCAGGAGGACACAAGGCCATCCGATGCAGAAATTCTTAAAGCGATGGCGCAGCTCTTTGACCGGCCCGCCTTCTACACTCCCATTCACCAAGAGAGCAACCTCGCCGATTTCAAGCAGGCGATTACAGATACGATTCAGGCATTGGGAACGGGAATCTGGAAGGCTCGCGATGGGCATGTGATTGGCCGTATTCCCTCGCGCCATCAGCTCAGGGACACCGTGCTTCGCCGCAAAATTCAGCTTGTGGAGCAAGCGCTCGCGCGGCTGCGAGCAGAATTCGACGATCAATTGAAGGCTGGAGTAATTCGTCATTGCAGCTGCACGGTTCCTGATTGTCCAACCTACTTTATGCCTTCACACGTCGCGCACGACTTGGAGCGGCTTCGCAATCATGTCTTGCATGAGTTTCACAACGCATACCCAACGTTTCACGGACGGTCGGCTTGGTGAGCATGGGCCTGCATGTGACGCCGCACAGTCCCTGTTTTGAGGGAGCGGAATCTGATAGCTGGGCTATCGTGAGTTGTCTAACCCGAAGCGATATGGAAGGTATTGAACGCGATGCTCTCTTTCCGCTGTGCACTGTGTAATCAAGAATTGACCTCTGCGAACCATTCCAGAGAGCATCTGCTCCCTAATGGCATAGGCGGACAGAAAACGGTGCGAAATGCTCTCTGTAAGCCTTGCAATGAAAGAACCGGAGCGGAATGGGACGCGGTTATCAGCAAACAATTGAATTTCCTCAATCTTCTTTTCGGTATCAAGCGTGAGCGCGGGGCGGTACAGGCAGAGGATTACACGACGGTGTCCGGTCAGACGATACGGAAGCATCCTGACGGGCATCTCACTTTTCCCCGCCAGGAGCCGACGCGGATTCAAACTGATCAAGGTCTCCGTATTGGGACGCATGTATCGACGGAACGGGAAGCGAAAGTATTTCTTCGGGGATTGATGCGACGCTATCCGCACCTGATTGTCGAAGAACAGATGCGTGGTATCCGTGTGGAACATTCCTATCTGTCCGATCCGATCTTTACCACTCTGCAACCGGGTGGTGCTGAGGCAGGACGGTCATTCGTGAAGTCAGCCTACACGCTGGCGGTCTCTTCAGGCGTGAAGCCCGAGGTTTGTGCGGAAGCGCGTGCGTATCTTTTGAATGCAGACGGCGCACCATGTTTCGATTACTTCTACAAGCGAAACCTCATTCTGAATCGACCAACCGATTGTGTCTTTCATTGTGTTGCTGTATCTGGAGACGCAACCACAGGCCAGCTGGTTGGCTATGTGGAGCTGTACAGCACATGGCGCATGGTGATTTGCCTATCCTCGCAGTACACCGGCGAATCCTTTCAAAACAGTTATTCCGTCAATCCGGTGACAGGAGAAGAGATAAAACTGTCCTTTGACTTGAATTTCTCGCAGGAAGAACTGCGCGCTGCGTGCAATGGTGACGATGATTATTCGCCGGAATTGGGTAAAGCGTTCAACGCCACGATGGAGATTGGATACGTTGCTTCGTTGCAGCGGGAACGCGAGCGTGTCTTGCAGCGAGCGGTAGCGACCGCTATGGATCAACTCGGCGTTGGTCCCGGTGAATCTCTGTCACCGGAACAGCTTCCAGAGTTCACACGTATCGTGACCCGAGAAATCACGCCATGCTTGGCGCATCAAGCTCCAATGCTGCAAGCGAGGGCTCAGCAACAAATTACTGGCACTGACGCAGAAGAATAGGAACGACCCGATATGATGGCACGCCGCCACGAGCGGTGGTTTAGTTGACTGGGCATCAGGTCCCGAGTAGCGCGACGTTGCTGATTTTGTCGATCCGCTCTCCTGTGCGCCATCGATCCATCAACATCGCAATGCCGGTTTCACCATCGTCGGTGAAAGGCGTTTGCGGCCATTCCACTTTCTTAGGCATGTTCGGGTAAATCTCGATCAAACGTTCATCGCAGATCGTCGGCGATGGCGTGATGAATGATGCCTGGTCACTGACATAAGGTGCATGCAAATGCTCGGTTACAGTTTGAACGACGAAGTGCCCTGCGTAGATAGTATTGACGCTACCTGTCCCCAGCCGAGTCTTTCCGCCGTTGGCTACGATGGTAAAGTCGGTGCCGTGACAACCGAGATGGGAGCCGATCAACGACCCGATCCAGACTCGCGTCCTCTCAGGAATCGTGCGGCTTTCGCGCATGGCAACACGTTCTTCGCGGCTGAAGAACTTTTCATTGTCATTGCGTGGCTTGACCGAATCGGAAACCATCCCGGTCTTCACTGCCCACTCCGTGAGGAGGTTCATGCCTCCGGGATCAAGTGTGATGGGCGTATTGAGGAGCATGTGCTTGAGCCGCGCTACGTTCTTTTGCTCAAGCTGACTCATCCAGCCGTTGTTGCAAATGCCACAGACTGTGTTGATGGTGACTTCGGGATCTTGTCCCATGAGAACGGGACCGCTGCCTTCCTGTCTGTTGATAGGAGCGAAGGCAATGAGACGATGCATCCAATCCGGCCATAGATGTTCTTTGCTGCCGGACTGGTTATCACAGAAGATGCACAGTGGGAGCATAACCGGAGTATAGGATATCGCCGTCGCACGACTTCCATTGATGGTTCAGAGTGGATCACCTTACCGGCTGGAGTGAGTGAAGGTGTCCTTCCCTCTATGATGAAAGGCGCAAAGAAATACTGCACAATGGTACGGACAATGGACAGTGGAGGCCATTTCTCATGATCGAGATACGCCGTGACGGTGACGACCTGGCAGTATTTGTCGCTGACAAGGAGGTTGAAGTCCTAGATGTGGACGATGAGCACGTTTTGGCGGAATGCAGCCTGGATGACTTGGCGAGTGAGCAAGCGCAGCCCTTTCCGGATGAATTGGCACTGGAGATTCGTAGCGAGAATGGCTTCGGAACATTTCTCTTTCACGAGGCGCACATCTCGACAACCGCTGATGAGGTCATCCTGGGCTTCCACTGTCATACACCAAACAAATATTGGGAGGGACAGTACGGCCTTGCAACCTACCTCGCCGCTATCCGAGATGAGGTAAGCCACCGAGAAAACTGGAAGGTCGAGCAAATCGAGTTGGAGGATGACTGGAAGAGCATAACCGTTGAGCGGGCTCTAGCATTCGGAGACCCGTTGAAAGCAAGCATTCTGGCGGCGGCGGCGGACCTCCATGCAATACTCCACGCCGCTGAAGTTTCACTCTCCGGCCTTCCATGGTCAGACGAATACCTGACCAATGAAGGTCGCTTCTGCCGCGAACTGCTGCATCCGCTTCTGCGCCGCATGGGATTTCTGTTTGTGCGATACACGCACGGCAATCGAGAGTACGGGAAGGATTTCACCTTTTCAGAACCGACTCTCTTCGGTCACCATCGTCACTACGGTCTACAAGCGAAAGCTGGAGATGTGAGCGGTGGAGTCAACGCAGCGATCGACGAATTGCTGGGCCAGATTTCTGATGCGTTTGCGATGCCATACTACGAATTAGGGTCCAAAGAGCCGAGATACATTTCAACTTTCATTATTGCAATCAGTGGACGATTCACTGCCAATGCGAAAGAGAAAATTGCAGAGAAGATGCCAAAGGGTATTTTAGGGTCAGTCTATTTCCTCGACCGTGAGAGCATCACGGAACTGGTAGAGAGATATTGGAAAACTATCGACCGAAGAGGCGTGTAACCAGATCATCCATTTCGGGACTGTGCTCAAACGGATAGTCGAGCCAAAGGGCGGTATCGACGGATTTGGTGCTCCCTTCACGCCATCCGAGTGCAACCCACTTTTCGAGGCGTCGTGAGTATTTCCTGATCCGCGCAAATCCTTCTGCTCGCCGCGCGCTCTCTTCAACCGACAACCCCCGTGAATTGGCGACAATCGACAGCCCCCACGCTGGATCGTCGTTTCCTGCACTCGAAGTGACCGAATCGTGCCTCTGAATGCAACGCTCCTTCGTCGTCTCGATAAGTCTCATCACTTCCTTGCTGGTGTCGCCCGACAATTCCAACAAGACCAGAGCGCAGTCTGTCCGGTACTGAGATGGCAATGATTCAATGTCCATCACAAGTTCGTCAAAGCCGTCCGGGCGAGCGACTTTGGGCAGGGAATATTCGATCTCTCTGTCGTAGCGATTGAACACGTACTCGTCGATGGGCGGAGAATAACCGGAGAGGCCGACCAAGTTTGCCTCATCCATATCGCCGCCTTTCAGCCAGAGTCCTTGATCCAAATAGAAAGCGAGCAGATCCATTTCGTCCGCACGAACTCTCTTGTCGCCTGTCTCAAGGAGCAGACGCCTGCGAATGTAATGCAGCAACCTTGCGGGCGAATTGCAAATCTGCGTTACGATGTCCAAATCGCCGATTGGTAACGCCCACGCGGGGTATTCACTGTGCTCCATGCCCAGGTCATCTTCCACTTCACGAATCCGTGTGGCAAATGAATGAAGAGGCATATAGGTCACGGCGACGAGGACGATTTCATTTATCTCGCTTCTCCTGATTGCGATTTCCCCGCTCTCGACCAGGAGACGCGGCAGATCGTTAGATTCTAGGAATTTCCTCCCTTTGCATGCTTGTGCAATCGCATTGCGAATGGCTTTTTGCAGGTCTGTCTTGAGTGCCGCCTCGTTTTCGCCTCTATGAGCAGCAAGTGTGAGTCCCTTGCTCTTGCACTGAACTATCAGAACCTTACCGTCGTAGACGACAAGGGCATCCGCAAATTCTTCTCCGTTTAGATAGCGTGGGTTGAGATAGACATTCCCCGCCGGGAATATTCGCCTAAAAAACGACGCACTAAGCTCCTCCAGAACCTTCGCCCGGCTGGACTCAAATGTGCTCTTGTACGACTCATCGGCCATGAGATCAAAGAAGAAAGTCGAGTACAGGACTTCGTTAAGTGCATTCGGAGCGAATATCCAGAAGAATTGCCCGTTCGTGAAGAAGGGGCGCTCTTTCGCGGTGTTATAGTCCCACAGTGCGCGGTCGCCATCCGTAAACGTAGTGGTAAAGAGTGGGTTCCTATAGGGCGGCTGTTGGCTGAGACGCGATAAGAACGCCGCACAAACGTCTTCCGCTAGTCCAGAATGTTCGACGACATCTTGCACTGACATTCGATACAGTTGGGCAGATTGTCCAAAGAAGAATTGAATAGCCGCCGATGAGAGCGCCTGGTCCTCGGTCATGCCAGCGGCCCGCCACTCTTGTTCACGTTCTTCGACCACCTTTCGAGCAGCTTCCTTCGCTTCTTCCCGCGCTCTTTGAAAGCGGTCATTCAACTCCGACTCGATGGCTCCGGCGATTCTGTGTGCATCTCCGATGGTGAATCCAAGCGTGTTCTTGAACCATTCGTCATGGGGAGCGTAGATGGCGCGCGCCAGATACCGGAACTGATGTGGATAAGCGTCGCCCCGGACGTACAACGAATGAATCCGAGCGGACACCAGCGGCCTCGAACGCTCATTGTCTGTATTCGAGATTGCATCTTCAAAGAATCCTCTATTTAGAGCGGCAACATACGCATCCATCAGACGGATGAATTCTTCGAGGGTGCCACCATCGACGCGCTCTCCTGCGGAGAGCAGCGGACGAGACGCATAATAGCCAGTTGCAAATTCGAGGTGCCTAGCATGAACATGAACGTCGTCGGTTTCACTGTGAAACTTGTCCGCTGGGACAAATAGATACGTCATCCCAAATTGGCTTAGGAAATCTATCGCATTGAAGCGGTTGAGAAATATGGTCAGTTCCTCATAGGCATTGCTTGCACTCATCGAATGTCTCCGCCGCCGGATGATCGGGCCTCATCTTCTATTTCGGCATAGTATCCCGCCTTTAGCAATCGACGGTGTGATATTGCTAGAGAGTCAGCCCAAGACCATTGCCCTGCGTTCTTCCCACTGTGGTTGCGTTCTCCAACCCAACGCTCGCAGCTGGCATTCGATGGGCTGCGAAGTCAATTGCGGTCGACTTCGATACGTCGCGGCTGAGACTTTCGGTAAGTCCGGGCGCGTCGTTGGTGTAAATCTGCGCATCGTGCGATGCCCGCGAGACGGAAACATACGCAAAGCGAGAATTTATTAGTTGGGGATGAACCTCAGTGTCCATGTTCACCAGCACGCGCTCGGAAGTGAGTCCCTGTGAGCTATGCGAGGTCATGGCGTAACCATAGTCGAAATGTCGCATTTCGTTTGCGTCAAAGCGCACGATGCGGTCTTTCGCGCCATCCATGCGGACGCTAATCTTGCCGTCGTCCCCGATGTTCTGAATAGTGCCGAGGTCACGATTGGCAATCTGTAAGTCCCTCTGCGGAGCCGTGAACTGGATTCTGTCTCCGATGGCAAATTCGTGTTCGATTTCCCGATATGCGGTGATGCCGCGCAGCCGCGACGGATCGTAGGTTACTTGCTGACCGTCCTCTTTCCGTACTGTGACGAAGTTTTCAGTAGGGTTCGTGGTAACGACCTGGGCATAGCTTTTGGCCTCGATGCCGTGCTCTTTGCTACCGCGCACGTAATGCAGAACGTCGCCGGGTTGGTAGCGTGCAGCCCATTCACGGTCTGCCCCAGTCATATCGTTGCGCGGCGCAAGGACGCGTATCGAATGATCGGTCTTGTCCACGATATCAAGCGCCTGCAACTCCTGCCGCACGGCCTGATTGATGGCGCGACGGGAAGCATTATCGGGCGAGACGATAAGCGTGTTTTCAGGATGCGCGGCATACACTTTAGCGATGGTCGCGACCCGTTGCTCCGGGTCAACAATTTCGGTAATGCGCCCCTGCTGGTCAAGCATCTGAATACCAATGGCAGTTTCGTTGTTCGACAGATGCTCCACCGCTTTCAGGAGTTGTTGATCTTTCTGGCGCACGATCTGGTCAAGCTGCGCGGTCCTCATGCCCGCGTCCTGCAACTGCTCAAAGGGCTTCCCCGCGTCGACGCCCTGATGCTGGCGCGTATCTCCAATCAACAAGACTTTATCCTGCGAACCGATCTTGTTCAGGAAGTCGCGCATTTGCTGCGTTGATGCAAGGGACGATTCATCGACCATATAAAGATGCTTGGTCGCAGGTTCGCCGGCGGCCTGCAGGCCGCCGCCGGCGAGAAAGCGTTGCAATGTGTCCGCTTTGATTCCAGATTCGCGGAGCTGCTTTGCGGCCCGTGAAGTCGGCGCGAAACCCTCCACGGCGTAACCGTTCTGCTCGGCTCCCTCGCGGATCAGAGATAAGACCGAAGTTTTACCGGTTCCGGCTCGCCCCTGCAATCCCTGCACCTGATCACGCGAGGTTAGAACTTCTTCGACCACTCGTTTCTGCGCGGTGTTGAAGTGAGGGCGCGATTCGGTCAGCGGGACAGCCGATTCAATCGGCATGATCTGGGATGCGCGGTTCTGTCCGTCTTGTACCTTCACCACGATTTCATTCTCAGCCTTGATGGTCGCTGCGGTGGTGAACCTGCGCCCGGCTTCGTGGGGGCTTGTCGCAACCTCCTTGAACTCCCCGGAGGCGACACGCACCTCGAAGTTGGCCCGCACTTCCGGGTAGGTCATCTCGCCCATGCCCCGGCGTAAGGCATCCACATAGATAGCTCGTTCGTCGATGACGGCCTCCCGCTCGAAGCTCTTATCGCGGGCAAAGGTGACAGCCTCCCGTACCTGATGGCGGCGTTCCAGCTCCGGTCGTTCCCGCGCCTGTTCTTTCCGGCGGTCCCTGGCTTCGGCCACAACTCTATCGGCCTGATTGCCGAACTCATCGGCAATCTGTTTGTGTGCGGCCAGGATTTGATCGGCAGAAAGGATGACTTTCTTGTCGCGCGTGTTGTGCGCCGCAATCTGCGCCGCCTCCGGGCCCGCGAACCCACTGCGGGAGAGAGCTTCCTCGATCTGCTGGCGGCGCGGGCTGGAGGCGTCAAGGTACTCCTGCGTGTAGCCTTTGATCTCCGGTGCTCCACTCTTGCCCGGTTCGATCTCGTAGCCGAGAGAGTGAAGTCTGTAGGTGAGATGAGACTGATAGACGGTGGTGGCAAACTGCTGGCTCTCGAATAGTGAGTGCGGCTGCAGTGCGCGCATTTTACCGTTGTCGCGCTCGGTCATGTTGAAGATGACGACATGCGTGTGAAGCTGCGGTGCGGCGTAGCCGTCTACCGGCCTGGCAGTGTCGTGCTCGAACTTCGCCGCCACAAACTGCCCAGTGGTTTCCGGGGGATGATTCCCGCCGATGCGGGCCTGCGTGTACTTTTCAAGTTCGTTCAATGCAGCATTGACGGCATCGCGGTGCGCGTCGCGTACCCGGTCATCGCCGCCGACAAGCGCCGTCAGAGAGATGGATTTGGGCGCAGAAAAGGTCGCATCCCATCCGGCGCGGTGCTCGACCGGCGAGACGATTGTTCCATCTGCGTTCTGATATTGGTGTACGGCGCGATGCAATACCAATTGCTCGCCGGACTCTGGATGTTGGCCCTCGGCCAGCCGGGCGAACACCTCGGCGCCTACAGCACTGGACAAACTGAACTTCTCCGCCAGCCGGCCATGCCATTCGCCCTGAATGGTGTCGCCCTGCTTCCAATAGTTTTGCTCGGCGGCGGTGAACTCTTTGGTGTGGTAATTCTGTGCCTGAGACGCGGAGAGCGGCTTCGAGATATTCAGCATTAGAGACTCCAGCCGTCGTGTACGGCGGCGTGTTCCTCGTGGGCCTCAGGAGTCACGATATTTTCTGGTTCAATTGACTGCGCCGCCGCAGGCTCGTTTGGCTCCGGCGCTGGAGCGTAGGGTTCCGGCTCCTGTTTCAGTTCCGCCTCCGGTCTGCTGCCACGCAGGGCTTTAGGATCGTAGGGCAGCTTGTCATCGGTGCGTTCGCGCAGCTCGAACGGCTTAGCCACTTCGGGCATATCGAAGTATGGAAACGAAAAGTATGTCACATAATTTTGGTACTTCATGAAGGCATGAAGATCCGGCAGGCCGGAGATTTCTGATTCGAGCACTAGCGGCTCAACTTGTCTCTCGATGGTGAAGTTGTGACCCGCTCTCGTGCCATCGAAGTGCGTCTCGCGTAGCTGCTCGATCTCCACCTTACCGATGAATTTCGAGACCCACTCTCCGGCGTTCGGCTCCTTCGTCGTGAGCCAAACGCTGGTCGCGGGTTGGGACAGCATCACCTCGGCCAGATGTCCATACAGGTACTCCAATTGCGCTTTGCCCTGAAAGCCAAGCACGACCGGATTCTGTCCTTTTCTCCCCTCAGTGATCGCCGTATGAAGCTGCGGCAATTTCTGCAAGCTCGCCAGCTCGTCTATCACGAACCATACCCGCTTTTGTTCTTTGGTCGGCTCATTCAGCAGCCGCAACACCAGCCAGTCAATCCACAAACTCTGCAAGGGCCGGAGTGCTTCGCGCTCGGCGGGCAGGGACGTAATGAAAACCCAGCCCTGCCGCTTCTCGGCCCACTCCGTCGCTGTCCATCGACCGTTGCCTTCCTCTCTCTTGGGAAGCAGACGCAGGCTGTCTGCAACCAGACCGAGGGAGCCGAGAACGCCGGCACGCTGCTGGTGTGCTCGCGGGTCAATCAGGTGAGCGTGCTCTGTGCCTTTCAGCCTGCGGTCGATCTCATCCGGGTTCGACATCCACTGCACCAGTTGGTCCGGCGTCGGCCCGTAGGCCATCAGAAAGGCAAAGATTTTCTGCGGCGATTCGATGAAAAACTCGCCTTTGCGGTCCTGCGGCGGCTGGAAGAGAGACGCCGCCAACGCTTTTGCCTCTGATCGGCTGCGTAGTTCCTCGGCTGGTCCCCAATAAGGGCAACGCTTGTCCAGAGGATTGAGGATCACATCGCCGCGTTTAGGGTCGTAGAATCGCTTCACAAACTCGCGTGCTGGGTCGTAGACGATGGCGGAATCTCCCCGGCCTCGCACTTGCCGGAGCACCTGGAAGAGCATTGCGGATTTGCCCGCGCCAGTGTCACCGATGATCTGCATGTGCTGCGCTTCGGCCTTGGCCGGGATGCGCAGCATATCCTTCATGCCATCAGTTTTGAAGCCGATACCTTTGCCCTTAACGGCGCGATTGAATGCCTGGGGCATGAGGCGTTCCGGGCCTTTCAAACGTCGCCCGTACTTCAAGGCTTTTTGGCGCTTCACGTCCAGAGTGACCGCGAACGGCAGCAGTAGCAGAAATGCTCCGGCTCCGCACAGCATAGGCGGCTTGAGGATGGTGGATACGTCGCGTTCGTCATAGACGGAGGCTTTTAGGTACTCATGGAGCCGGGCATCCACATAGCTCCGTACTGGCCCGCGAAAGAGCAGGTCGTTACGCCGTTGAAGTGCAGTGACAGAGAGCGCCAGAGGGATGACGCGGCCATCGGGTTCCGGTGTCTTTCCATGCACCACGTCCCCATTCATCACCGGCGCCGGTTTCAGTCCGTGGCCGGTAAGAAAGAGCATTCGGTACTGGCTTCTGTGCGTCCGGCTGAAGGTGCCGAAGACAGAAGAGCGGATATAGACCGGGGCATAAAACCACTGCAACGGCTTCGTGAACAACCGAACCCATCCGTATACAAACACGACCGTCAGAATCAGTGCGTAGAAGATCGCCGCATAGCTATAGATGGGCCGGTTCTGCGGCCAGATGATCGTCTCTTTGCGACCCCATGTGGTCTTTGCCATCGCCTTACCTCCTCCGTGCCGAGACCGTCTTTTGAACAATCTCCTGCTTCCGCGTACCAACCTGTTCGAGCAATTTGTCGAAGGCCTCGGTAGACATTTGTTGCCCACCAGCGAGCGGCCGAAGGACATTGATGAGAAGCAGACGGATGCCGACAACCTCTTCCAACAGCGGATCATTGGAAGAATCGCGCAGCTCGCGGAGGATGACATCGCGCATCCATTCGCTGCGGGCGTGGCCCAATCCTTCCGCGTGTTCTGTGACCTTGCGGTGCTCGTCCTGGGTGAGTTTTATGGTCACAGGACATATTCTGTTGGCTGCGCGGTCGGCCTCTGAAATGGCGGCGGTTTCTGTATCGAGTAGAGCCATGAAATATCTCAAATTCTCAGGTGCACCCAGGTGCACCTGAATTTGCTATGTCGTTACTTCTAAACAGGTGCACCTAAGTGCACCCTGCACGACCCTGTGAGGGGTGGAGTGTCAAAATTCTTCCGGTGCGAAGCACCGTTGTGCCACTGCCACCACTCTTGAGGACAAATCATGCTCTTGATCCCGCCACGGATGCCGCCAAAGTGCTGCCGTTGGCAGCACCGTTTGCAGGCTTCCTCGGTGGCTGCTCCGCCGCGTTAGAAGCAGCTACTCGACGGACGCGCAAAGTCGGGGTGATTTTCTGCGCTTCCGCAGACTTCAGGAACTCCTGAAAGTCGCGGTCTTTGGAGAAGACGTAGGCTAGCGCCTGCTCCACCACTTCATCGGCGGAAGCATGGATGAACGCGGCATACTGATCGACCTGTGCGGCGGTCGTATCGGTCAGCCGAATCGAAGCGCTGAGGTGACGGGTCTGGATGACTTCAAGCAGTGGCATTGTGTTCTCCTTTAGAGCTGAAATCAGGCCGACTTTCTGCGGACAATCATGCGCTCGGACGTGGCGGCAATTTCTCGCGCACGGGCGGAGCAAAGTGCCGTGGGAATCTCGAAGCGTCGCCGGCTCTGAAGCATGGTTATGACGTCGTCCGTGCGGATGCCTTCGAGCAGCCATAAGCGGGCGGAGGCAACATCGACGGTGCGCTGCGCATAATAGAGCGGATTAGGCTTGTCGGAGCGCCGAGAAGCCAGCTCCCGCGTCAGCTTGATGGCATCTCTACCGTGGGCAAGTTGATCGCAGACCCATGCCCAGTCGTTCTCTGAATTGCTGCGCTTCGCTCGCGACTTGCGAGAAGGGATGGCCGGGGAGCAAAGCAGTGCATCGATCGTACGCGTATCCAGCCGGAAATCGTCTGGAGTCCAGATCGAGTCGTCGGGATATTCGACAGCAACCCTGAAGGCTGGATCGTATTTGTGATTGAGAAAACCGGGGACGCGGAGCACCCGGTTGCAATCGGTGCAAGCTGGATCGCCGCCGAAGGCCATGGCGAGCAGCTTGAGCGTCTGTTCCTGCCGGTCGAAGTCGAAACCTTCAACCCGCCAGAGAGCCTGGTACTTGCCGGGCGACGTAGACAGAATCGATGTCGGTGGCGGCATCGATTCTGACGCTCGTAGCGCAGCGAGCCGGGCATCACCATCCGTGTCGATGTCTATATAGAGGTGTCGTACGGATGCGATGCCCTCTTTGGTCCTCCTCCGAGTGCCGGGGAGAAGCGGGTTGGCTGCGACATAGATGTTGGCTCCAGTTCCATTTTCGTAAGAGAGCCATGCCTGATAACGAGGCTCCAGTGCACGCTCAAGCCGCACGACTCGCTGCGTGATGGAGGGAGGATTCTCCCGGCGCAGCAGGAGCGCAATGGTCTCATCGGGAGCGAAGCAACGATTGAGGAATTGGACCGCAGGTTGGTTCATTTGGTGGCACCTCTTGCGAGCGAGATCGTGCGGGGCTTTAGCAGTCGAGAAGCCCGGTTTCCACCGGGCTTCAGCACAGTTGAGGAAGCGGCCTATGCGGCATCTTCCTCGCTGGAGTCCTCGTCTTCCGTCGCTGCTTTGGCGGCGCGGTCGAGCTTCAGGATCGAATTCACCCGGATCTCCCAGATGGTCTGCTCCGAGTTCGTCTTTTTGCTGTCGTACTTGCGGCTGCGCAGCTCCCCTTCGACCTGGATATGAGCGCCCTTCTTGAGCGTGGCGGCGAACTCTCCGAGCTTGCCGAAGACAACGCAGCGGTGCCATTCGGTGTGCTCGATGTACTTGCCGTCTTTCTTGTAGGAGGATTTGGTTGCCAGCGAGAGAGTGGTGAGGCTGCGGTCGTCGTTGGTGCGAACTTCGGCATCGCTGCCAAGGAATCCGATGAGGGTGACTTTGTTCTGATACATGGTGGTGATCTCCGTTTCGTTGAATTTCCCGTTTCCTGCTCGGGTCACCCTTGGCAAACGCCAGCGAGTGGCCCCTGCTCCCAAGGCCGAAGCTCTGCATTTACGGAGGGTCCGTCGCAGAAGGAAACCGTAACCCGGAGGGTGGCGAAGCCAAAGCAGAAGAGCGAGCCTGCCGCAGGGCGCAGGAAAGGCCCGAAGCGTGACCCCGAGCAGAGGACGGGATACGAGGCGGAAGGCACGCACATGCGCCGAAGTCACCGGCAAGATTCCGGCGATGCCAGTCCGCCACAAATGCAGCCCGGAACGAAGCGGCAATCACCCCACAAAGGGCCGGCATCGAGCGCACGTACCGCGGTGTCATGCTAGCCGGGATTGCCACGCCGGGCGCTTTCAGAGACGAGTTGGGATGTGCAGCCGAAAAGGCAGCAGGATCGGACATCGAAGTGACCTCGGATTCGGGTTCGAGACTCTAGCTCAGTGCCAGCCGCTCAGGCGTCGGAAGCACGATAGACCTCCTGCGTCTGGAAGGACTCCTCTTCATGGCCGTAACCGGAGACGGTAATCAGCTCTCGCACCCGGCGCCGCCCCGCATGATCGCGTTCGCAATAGAGAACAAAATCGATGGCTTCGGCCGTCTCCGAACGAATGAAGCTGTGGTTGAGGTTGGGTCTGGCACTCAGGGCCAGATCGGACAGCCGGTTGAGCGCGTCCCACGCGCTCTTTGCATGAATCGTCGAGAGTGTTCCGCCGTGGCCTGTGTTCATGGCCTGCAGCAGGTCGTAGCCGCATTCGTCGCGGATTTCGCCCATGATGATCCGGTCCGGGCGATGGCGGAGAGCAGCGGCTACAAGCTGGCTTGCGGTCACCGCGACCTGACCGGGAATCGCTTCCACTGCTTCCCATCGAACGGCGTTGGGATGGGCAATCTTCAACTCGGCTGGCTGCTCGATCACGATGAGGCGTTCGTGAAGGGGAATATGGTCGAGCAATGCTTTCATCAAAGTCGTTTTGCCCGATCCCGTCCCGCCGCTGATCAGGCCATTCTTACGCTGGCCGATGAGGCGAACTACCGTATCCCGCACCGACTCCGATAAGCTGCCCGATCGAATCAGTTCATCGGACGTAAACCAGCGGTTGAATTTTCGGACGGTAAAGGTCGGGCCGCTTATCGAAGAGGGAGCGCCAACGACGGCGACGCGGGAGCCGTCCGGCAGTCGCGTATTGAGAACGGGATTCTGGCTGGTCAGGTCCTGCCCCAGGATGCGCGCAACGCGCTCGATGGCGGCCTGCAGGCGTTCATTGCTATAAGGCGTTGTCAGAGCGATTTTCTCGATGCTGCCGCCACGGTCGGCGTAGACGCCGCTTGTGCCATTGATCATCAAATCCGAGATCGACGGATCGAGCAGCAGCGCGCGTAGCTCCTCGGGAAAGAACGGAAGAATCAGCTCAAAGCTCACCGCACACCTCCCGGTGGAATCGAGGCAGCCGAACCCGGCGTCATCGGATCGACGGAGACCTGGTTTTCATGGAACTCGGTAATCGTCAATCCCAGCGGATTGATGGTCTCGAACTGGGGAAAGATCTTCGCCTGGTCGCTGACCTGTTTGGGGTTCAGGTAGTACGTCACACTGAGCATCCAGTGTTCGGTTCTCGGCTGGTGCGAATGATCCGGAGAATACACCCGATCGATGGCCACCAGCGCCGTCCCGCGGGCAATGTTTGTGCCCTGAATCTTCTGGACGGACATCGAGGTGATGGTGACGTCTTTGACCTCTACATCGCTTTGCTCGATCTGCCCGGCGATCACCTGCGAGACCAGGTGATCCTGGTTGTCCTCGCCCATCAGTTGCGATGCCAACGATTGCGAGAGGAAATAGTAGTTCAACGGGTACTTGGTCGCGATCGTGTCCCGGTTGATGGTGTAGCGGTAATTGGCCCAGTCGGTGAGATAAGTTCGGACCTCGCCTTCGCGCGGGGTGTAGTCAAGATCGCTGTACTGAATGGCCTGCGCTCGTCCCATCTCGTCGATGCGGATATAGCGGTTGACGATGGGGCGATGAGCCAGAGAGAAGTTCAGCCACATGGAGCCGCACAGCAGGACTGTTCCACAGCCGAGGATGAGCCGGTATGCCTTCCGTTCGGCGTAGTGGGAAGCATAGACCTCGTTGCCGACCTGATCGGTGAGCAGTGCCTGCTCCCCATTCAGAGGCTGTTCAAGGGGTGCTGTGCGCGTGGACATGGGGGGATTGACTCCTTTCAGTTACCGCACGAAACACGACGGAGGCATAGATTAAGCCCGCGACCACCACCCCAATTCCGAGAAGGATCAGGAGCGGCCTCATCAGCCGTCTGCCAGCGCGAGTGCTCGACACCGTACTGCCGAAGAAAAATGCCAGTAAGAAGTTCCACATTGTTACGCTCCTCCTCCCGACTTCATTAGAAACAGTCCCGCTGCACTTCCAGCGGCGCCAGCGGCGGCAGATGTGAGTCCGGCCGCGCCGCCGAAGATGGCCTGTGTCATGCTCGGAATGAAGAGCATGTTCACAATGAAGGCCACAAATACCATGATGCAGGGAATGAGGTTTGCAAGCCACATCTCAATTGAGTAATTTCCGTTGAATGTCTGCTGCAGAAATCCATTCATAAAGCCTGCCCAGACGAAGATGAAAGCGGCGGCGACAGCGCGAATCATCGCGAAGCTAATCAGCACGTCCAGGAAGTGCAGGAACTTCGCGCGAAAGGTCCTCGTCATCAAGAGAGGGATGAAGACCGGTCCGAAGAGCGCCGTCACGCCATAGAGAATGAAGGCGCTGCAATTGATCACGAAGAGAATGGCGGAGGCGATTCCGAGCAGCCCCTGAACGACGAAATAGCAGAGGATCTGTGTAGGCGCGATGATTGATGGCATGGCCGTGTTGTCACCGGCGGTCTTCATGAGTTGCAGCAATTGGTTGAGCGAATTCTGATCGAAGGCGGCAACCATCGCCTGGGCGATGTAACTGAAAAGGTGGTTGATGCCGAAGCTCGCACCGGGGAACGGATTCACCCAGTAGTTCAAAAGCAGGGAGCAGACCATCAGGCGGAGCATGAAGTTCGTCAGATCGCCTGCTCTGATGGGGTGCGTATGGAAGCGCAGTGTCATTCCCGACGTATTCCAGTTGATGACCATGCTGATGAGCGTGAAGAGCGCAATGCAGCTCAATTCCGTCAACCCGAATTGCGTGAGCGCGCCGCCGTTTTGCGTGGTCAGGTTGGTTAGGTTGTTGGTGAACTGGTACAGCCAATCGACGCCGGAACTCGCGCTCGGTAATGCCTGTGCCAGCAAGATCGCGGAATTCATGTCCCACTTCTCCAGACCCTCTTCAGGGGATGTATTTCTGCCAGGTCTTGCCTTCGTTCGCAGCCGCGGAGTTGTGCTTCTTCTTGTCCTTCTCCACCTGTTGCCGGAAAAGCTCGTACTGCCGCTGGCGTTCCAAAGCGGCCTTTGCCGCTTCGTGCCGCTGGTAAGCCACGGCTCCGGCGATGGCCAGCAGCGCGGCCAGAATGGCCAGCAGGATCTTGGTTTGCATCGCCTGGAGCAGCGTGTTTCCGGTCATGGCAGGTAGCTGTCCCAGGTGTTGCTTTCGTTCGCCGCACTGGTATCGTTGGCCGTTCGCTGCTGCGCGACGTAGGCCGCCGTATTCAGGTCAAGAGCGGCCGCATTGCGCTGCTGCATATTCGAGACCGCAATTTCGGATGCAAGACACGCCTGCAGTACACCCTGCGACTGCATCTCGGACATCTTCTGGACCTCAGCGGCGTTCAGCAGGTTCAATTGCTCGACTTCGCTGTTGGTAGCCGTGCCGCTGTCAAGTTGCTCGGAGGCAAGGCTGCTATTGGCAGTCGCGCTCTGCGTTCTCGCTCCGCGGTACTGGCCTACGGCGGTAAGGCAGTCGGGTGAAACAGAGTCCGACGCTTCGACCATGGCGAGTTCCGAAAGCTGAGTGCTCCCCGGCGTCTGTCCGGCCAGGTATGTTGTGGTCGTTCCGTTTACAGGCACCGTGGCGGCGGTCCACGCCGTCGAGGATGCCGCCGGCGAGTTTGTGTTGAGAGCCGTGGTCATGCCGCTGGTTTCGCCAAACATGTTCCGGACGTTGGCGTTCTTCATCGTGTTGAGCGCAGTCTGCCACTGCTGCTTGAAGGAGAAGTGCTCGATGTTGTTTTTGAGCATGTTGTACTGCGTCTCCAGCGTGGTCAATTGGGAGACGAGGCTGGCATAGCTGGTCGGATCGAACACAATGTCACCGATACCGAAGAGCGCGAAGCTCGGCGTAGCGGTGAGCAGAAGCGCTGCGCCGCCGATGATCCATTTGCGATTCTTTCGAGTGATCTTCATTACAACCTCCTGCGGTTTACGGGTTAAAGACACTCTGGACATGTAGGGTCCAGTTGAGGGAGTGAGAGAAGCCTGACAGGAAACAGTCGCTGGACGAACTGGGCGCACTGAACGACTGCCCAGGCTGCTGCTATTCGCCCCTGCGGGACAACGACCGCAGAGAGCACCAGCAAGGCGATCGAAGTCAGAACGAGTTTGCGGTTTCTGGTCATAGCGTTGGATCGACGCGGTGCTCCGCGTAAGACGGAATGAGGATGTCGCGCCCCACATAGATGCGGGCGCGCGAGCCTTCTTTAAGCGTGATGACCGGCAAGCGGTCAAGAAAATGGTTCAACACCTGTTCGCCTTCCGCTGCGGACTGCGCCGAGATGCCGTTGCGAATCTGTGTGGAAGGATCGAGGATGCTGCCGTTGTTGCCGATCTGTGCCAGCCCTCCCAGCCCTCCGATGGCTGCAGCAGCGGCAAATGCCTGGAAGTAGCCGTGACTCACTTTGGTGGCAAGGCCGGTCGTCCCGATCTGGTCGAGGCCGACGTACTTGTCGAAGTCGAGGGAGAACCCATCCGGGCAGATGGCGCGATGAAAAGTGACGAACATCTTGCGTTGCTGTGCATTGCCGACACTCTGTACCGTCCCGATCAGCCGGGTCCCCTGGGGCATCAGGAGTTCCTGATGATCGTGGGAGTAGTAATCGGTTGTGAGCATGACCAGAATGGGGCCACTGAAACCGCCGTCGATGTGGTTGGTCACGACACCTTCCAGCACCGTGCCTTCGAAGATGCGGTAGAGGCGGCCCTGATATTGATCGAAGCCATAGGGAGCCATCGGATCGGAGCTGTTGCCCGGCTTGCTCTGTCCCGCGGAAGCAGGCTGAGCGTCCGTCGGTTGCGCGGGAACCGTTCCGTTAGCGGGATTCGCAACCGCCTCATGTGTCGCTGTTGTGGGGACTGGTGCGCTCGGATGTTCAAAGTCAATCGCCACGGTGTCGCTGTTGATGGCATCCTGCTGGAGTTTCTCTTTTGCCAGTTCCCGTTGTTTTGCTTCCGCCCTGGCCTGTGAAGCGTCCGAAGTGATGATTGGGGCGTTGGGGCTCTCGCCATAGATGGCTGCACGCTGCGCGGCAGTCATCGGCGGTGCATTGGCATCTTCCGGCCCCGGCACTCCCTGCGCAGCCTCAAGCTGCTGCATCGCCGCTGCCACCTCCTGCTGGTGCTGACGTTCCTGGGCGTCCCGCTCGGCCTGCAACTGTTGCTGTGTCTCGAAACTCGTCACCTGCTGGGCATTGGGCGCGGCGGGGCGCGTGATCGGAAGGCTTCCGGCCGGAGCGACCCGTTTGCCGCCCCGGAGGAGGCTCGAAAGGTTCGCAATCCCTATCAGTCCCATGATGACTACGAGCGCGATGACCACCGGCATCGTCTTCCGCACGGGCGCTTTCGCCTCAGGCTGGTCGGGAACCGTGGCGGGCGGATTGTCATTCAGCTCCGGCATGGCTAGTTCCTTTCATCCGTCCGGTGGAATTCGACCTTCTGCTTGCCGATTGCGAGGTAGCCGCGGTCAAGCTCCTTCGGTACCGTGTAGAGACCATTGCTGAAATCGAAATTGATGAGGGAGGGCTTGCCGTCTTTCACCTCGTAGAGCGCAGGCGTTTCCTGGAACTGCCCGCGCAGATACGTGAACTTGTCGTCGCGCCAGATTTGCTTGAGGCCCAACTCTTTGCCCTTCGATTCGTCCCAGGTGAAGTCGAATTGAAGAGTGCCCGGATACTGGCTGCGGTACTCTTCCTCCTTCGTTTGCTCGGCCTTGAGCGTGGCGGTTTCGGCGGCCTTAGCTGCGGCGATTTGTTGTTTCGCCTGGTCAAGTTCCGATGCGGGTACGAAGACCGGCAGTTCGGTCAGCTTTTCCTTCGCCGCTGGATCTCCGGGCGTGATGAACACCTTGGAATCGAAGTGGGAATCGGGGTCGGAAGAGATCTCCTCAAGCTCAAGCGTGTACTCATTGCCATGATCGGAGATGATGTGAACGTCGGTCGTGCTGCTGGCGACCTTCGGCTTGATGCTGATGAAGCGGCTGGCAACGTGGCCGCCGTCGAAAACCCAATCCACGGTATCTCCGGCAAATACATTGGCAACCTTTTCCTCCGGGGGCAGCTCGATCAGTGTCGATTGCAGGAGCGCCGCCCGGACCACAGGGGGAGCAGAGCTCTGGGACACCACGATGGTGCGTGGAGCATTCGGCTCCAGGTGTTTCGGAGCTGGCTGTGCATGAGCAGCGGATGCGGCAGAGAAGGCAGAGCCAAGAATCACGGCGACGGGGATGAGCGGTTTCACGGCCAGTCCTTTCGGGTTACACGGCCTCGCCCTGGGCAAAGCGCTCGATGCCCTCGGTGAGCCCGTATTTAGCGATCAGCTTCGACCGGCGTACCCGGTCTTTGGGTTTGGTGGAGAAGATGGCGTAGCTGCGGCTGTCCAGATTGAGGATCACGACTTTCGTAAGGCCGTCGCGCCTAATGTAGAGAGCCTCACGATCCTGCAGGCTCTCGAAAAGTGCAATCTGCTGCTCGTTCATCTTGAACAGCTCGGCATAACGCTTCCGGTTGAACGTCGCATCCTTCAGGAACAGGAACGACGTGCAGGAGTTCACGATCGAGTCGGCGTTCTCGCCAAGGTCCTCCGCGGACTGGCCGATCAGGGTGACGCCGCCAAGATTCTTGCGAACGGTCTTGATGGAAGCGAGCGCGCCTTCGAGCAACTGCCGGTTCTTCATCGAAGAGAAAATCTCCTCGATCAAAATGTGCTTGGGAACTCCGAGATTCGCTGGGTCGTAGAGGACATCGTTGATGCGCCGCAGGAGCCAGACCATCAGCGGCTCGATCAGGTCGGCATACTGCTCGTTGTTGACGCCCTGAAAGTCGAAGCACTGCAGGCGCGACAGCGAGAGGCTGTCTTCGACGTTGTCGAAGATCGCATGGTAGACGCCATCGCGGACCCATTTCGAGAGATAACGGTCGAGCTTCTTTGGCAGATAGAGATTAGAAAGGCGGCGATTCTCCCGGTCGAGCAGGTACATGTCCTGCACGGCCCGGTGAATCACGTCGTCGTCTTCGGGCTCCAGTTCGGCTCCCCCGTTCGCGAGCAGCAGCCGGACAAAGGAATACAGGAACTTCAGGTTGCTCTCGGTCGGCTCAAGCGCGAAGGGATTAACGCGCGGTCCATCCT
>Ga0335072_10000797_pt1 | contig 56027 bp, 50 predicted proteins | sample Lox_Sample_21_FD_206725 | JGI IMG/M metagenome (GOLD analysis project Ga0335072, IMG submission 206725) | Soil microbial communities from Loxahatchee National Wildlife Refuge, Florida, United States - Lox_Sample_2.1 | ecosystem: Environmental > Terrestrial > Soil > Wetlands | place: USA...
AGGACCAGGTTGATGCAGAGCCGGGAGGAGATGCCATGATTTATGTGTCGCTGCAGGACCAGCCCCAATCACGACAGGGCGGATGTAATGTGTAGGCAAAGTGAATTGCTCTGTCCGGCATAGCAACCGCAGCAAGCCTACGTCAGGCTCATCTCACCCGCTAGCGGGCTCTGGTAAAGGAGGGTCGGTGTTTGGGGGACGAGGTGATGAAGGAAGGCAAAGGGGTCAAGGCGCAGTGCAAGTAGGAGTGTCTATCCTCAACTCAGGGACCCCTACACTGGCGCGCTGTGGTGTAGCCAGGGGGTGGCGTGCCCGGAGGTGGCGTGCTAGGCAACGCTAGGTGGGCCAACTAGATCTAAGAAGATGTCTTTTGTTCGTAGCAGCTGACCAAAACGCTGTTTGCTACGTTATTTTCCACGCGAGCGCCTGCGTGAACGACCAAGCTACTGGAACAAGTACCTGTCATGGCCATTTCCAAGCCACGTGTTCTCCTGAAGCTCAATTTTCCGCGGTCAGGTCATCCAGGATTTCTCTTTGAGCCGTAGCGATCGCGGAGGGTCTTCGTCATGAGATTCGCGGCTTCTATGTATAATTGACGGCTAGATATGCTGTAATGTAACAACGAATGGCGCCAACGGGCCGGGACATTGTTCTCAAGGTCTTTTGCTATCCATTCCAAATGTGCGTACTATTGTATTCATACAACTTCCACCGGAGAAAGCCAAATAGATGCCAAGGGACCTACAGACTGGTTGATTGAGTAGCCCACTATCAACTCTCTCAAGCCCAGACTCTCCAGACGTGACGTCTTTCATACCGGCCTTGGAATACATTCAGAACTCCAGCCCATGCTTGCCATTTCCACCCGCTTGAACCTGCATCATAAAAGACCATTTTTCATCTTCACGTTCCATCATTTCGGTGCATCCGTCAACGGCACATACCGCACCCCCATATCCCTCTTCTTCTTCACCTCCCCCTTCTCATCCTTGTCCACGACCCAGATGTACTGACTCCCCCACCCGCCCTCATCCTCAATGGGAATAAACATCCGGCCCGGCGCCTTCAGCTGCTCCACCAGCTCCGGGTGCAACTCCTTCGCCGCCGCCCCGACATGGATAGCATCATACGGCCCTGCGGCCGGATATCCCTTCCGCCCATCTCCGACCACAAACTCCACCTTCCCACTCTCTAGCATCGCCCGGCCCTGCGCCGACTTGGCCATGTTCTCCCGCGCCATCTTCGCCAGCGGCTCAATGTGCTCGATCCCCACCACCTTCCCGCCCCCTGGCCCGTTACCAATTAGATGCGCAAGCACTGCCGTCAGGTACCCGCTGCCACTGCCGATGTCTAGGACCCGGCAGTCTCGGTCCGGTTTGATGTAGGAGAGCAGGCTCTCAGCGGCCGAGGCGTGCATGTGCGGCGCCGAGATGGTGGCGCCGTAGCCGAGCGTCTGCGGCGAGTCTTCGTAGGCATAGGAGGGCGACGGGCAGAAGTGGGCGCGGTCGACGGCCGACATGGCGGCGCGGACTCGTGGGGAGGTGATGATCGAGGCGTCGAAGAGGTTCGAGATTAGTTCGGCGTTGGTGCGGCCGGAGCAGCGCCAGGCCATCGTGGTGGTGGAGCGGTGGGAATGGGATTGGCCTATCGTGGAGGGTGTTGGAGGGTTAGTTGGGCCTTTAGCTGAGAGGTTTGGGGGAATGGTAACGTTTGTGAAATTTGCGACGAAGTTGATGGCTGTGAGGAATAGATTTTGTACGAGCATCTATGGGCTGACAGCGATGAGGGGAGAGATTTTGGGTGCATTGATATGGAGACTAATGTATTTTGGCGTCACCGTAATGTCAAGGATGATGCAATGGCCTCGAAGCTTGGATCTTGTCACTCGTTGCGGGGGAAGGGTGGGGCATTCGCAGCGCTGGAAATTCGCCGATTGCAGTGGTGTTCAGGCTTTATCCGTTTGAGGTGACTTGGAATCCCATACCTTTACAACTCCATAAAGAAGTAGTCAAGCAGGCTCACTCTTATTCTGCTTACCGAACACTGCGTAAATAGAACACTCGTAACCGTGCTATTACTATCTCGAGTATGGAATATTAAAGACGCCCATGATGGTCTCTACTAGCGATTCCTAGCTGGAAGGCATGGCAAAGCTCCAACTCTCTGCTGAAGATCCAGGTTGAAATTACCATCTCCGACTTACTCTTTCAGCAGCATTCAGTGCCCTTTCAACCCTCTCCTCCAGGTCCTGCCTATCTTCAAGACCAAAACTAATCCTGATCAGATCTGCCTCAACGCCAAAGCTTGCCGCCCACTCAAGCTCCCCATAATGCGCCAGGATCGTATACGGACAGCTCAATGTGAAGTTGGTCCCTAGACTTGGTCCCTTCTGCACCTCCAGGGCGTCGAAGAATGCTACCGCCTGCTCCACCTGACTGAATGTAACAGACAGCAACCCACCATAGCCACCTCCAGGATTCCGACATTGGTCATAATGTCCTCGAGTTGGGCTGTATTTTGGGTAATAGACTTGCTTGACCAGCGACGATGAATGTAGCTTTTCAGCGATAGCTTCTGCACCCACATTGATGCGCTCGATCCTGGATATGAAGTCCCGACTATTCCGCTCCAAGAAAACAGCATCTTCTGCCCAATAATTGTCTTCATACTCTGCACTCAAAATCTTCTTGAGGGTTTGATACATACGTCCGTGTGGATTTAGAACAGCACTGCCTCCCATGACGTTACTGTCACCACTGAATGCCTTGGTAAGACTGCTCACAACGACATCCGCATGCACCAATACGTTCACATTGATGAAGTTGCCAACCGATTCGTCCACCACGAGAGCAAAATCATACTTATCAGCGAGTTTGCGCATGCGAGGCAGGTCTGGCGAGTTGAGGAGAGGGTTGCTAGGAAATTCTGTGAAAAGTGCAAGGTAGCGTTCGCCGCTTTCAAGGCGTCTTTCGAGGTCATCAAGATCAGAGTCCCGTCCGTTACCGTAAAACAGACATCCCGGTCCCCACTTCTCCAGAATCTTGAGGGTGTCGATATATGGGAACCCGAAGCAAATGCTCTTGCGTGGTTCCTCTCGGCAGGCTAGGAGTATGCGGTGTGTGTTGAAGATTGAGCTCATTCCTGTTGGATACAGGTAGACGTCATCTTCGGTCAGCCCTTTGATGCGGCGTGACTGTCCATCCGTAGGTGCCTCTAATGCCTGGTCAAGCTCCGAGTCATCTGTCAGACACCCTGCAATCCGACGTCGAACGGCTACTTTTGCTTTCGAGGCAAGCTTGGCGTTTAAATTGCGGCCAAAGCGCTCCTCGACGAATTGGGACAAGTCATTACCATCGCGTACTTCGCCGACCTCAATTGAAGCTGCAGAGTCAGTTGAAGGCTTGCTAGCATGGCTGATTCCATTGATGCCACTCTGTGAACCACCTCTCTGGTACCGACGTGGACCTTTGCAGAATTGATCTTGATGATGCTTCGTCGAGGCAGCCTCCCCTTCTGGGATGAGGAGACCGTCTCTAAGAGCCTTGAGACAGAATTCTCCGCGTCGACTCGAGATGCCGTCTCCAGAGTGCTGCCAAACTTGCTTGGCAACGCTAAAATGTTGTTTAGGAAAGAAAACGCAGAAGAGACCTGAGACGGCAGTGCGGTTCTCACGCACGTCGGTGTCGCTGTGCACAGAGGGTAATAGAACAATGATTCGGACAAGGTCGTTTTCAAGCCCGTCCAATTTGGTGTCGAAAAACTGCTGACATCTCTTGGCGGTAGCGGGAGATGGAAAAAGCATAACGGCTTCGCCGGGTCTCCCATATCGACTTAGAACCTCTCGCTCGAGTTCTTGGATTATGAGGTGGATGAAAAACCGAGGGTAGCCAGTCTTCATCTTCGAGAGAACCCATTCCTCGCCCTCTTCGTAGCCCACTGTAGCCTTCCATGTTGGTAACGAAACACTAACTGCCTGGACAAAGAGTTAGTAGAGAGACCAAAAAAATGTTGTCTAATCCAGCGGAAGTAGAAACAGCTCTGGGAACAATATTGGGCAAAGTGGAAATTTGGAGTTGGTTGTAGAAAGATCCTCATGAGAACAGTGCGGACTCACGTGGGCAGTATCAGGGACTGGCTGGCCAACGGCGGCGAGCATTTTCTTTTGTAGCGCAACTGTCAACAATGTGTGGAAAGTTCAGGTCAATGGTATAAGAAAGTGCCCAAAGCAATGGATTTTGCCAAACATCCACTGTTAGCATCAAAGGTCTAGTGATTGATGGTACTGGAGTCATAAAAGAAGCAGAAACTGACGATGCTTCCGATACCGGCTTTGAAATTTGTACCGTCACAAAACGGCATGGTAATTTTCCTCCCGTCTACCAAAATTTCTTCCCGTTTAGACATTGGTGTTGTTCGCCGACCAATCCACCAAAATCCGATAAATACACTGTCAGCGTCTAGGCAATATCGAGACACGCACACATTGAGCTTTGGACACATGTGGTGATAGCGGAATGCCAATACTCAACGGCAGTGCCACACCGCACGCCGCCAAGAAGAGAAAGCTCGACCAGTTGAGAGATGACCTTCAACTCGAGGGCTCTGAGATGGACTGTGATAGTTCCGAGGAGTCTTCAAACCTAGGCGATGCTTTGGAGGGAACTGCAAATAAACCTGGAGCGATCCCCCGAACGACACGGCAAAATGGGGTCAAACGGAGCGAGAAATCGCGCCTGGACAACATCCTTCTCTCTTCGGGAGGAATGGGAAAGTCGGCAATGATGACACTTCAAGTTAACGAATTGCTATCGGAAATCCGGCCGGACTACGAGAAACAACTGTCCCAGCTCGAGTCTACTTTACACAAGCTAAAAGAGATCATCGAGTCCATCCCCGAGGTTGCTCCTATGACTGTGATTGAGGCGGAAAAATTGCTGTCTAAGGAATCTGGAGTATCTATTCCCTTCCCGCAACCACATCCCACAAAGGATACAAAGTACACTTTCGAATATCGAAAGCCGACTAAAGTTGACGTTATCGGGAGCCTCCCCCTAAAGCTAAGTGTCAAAGGGACTAGTAGTGTCAACCTGATCATCACCATGCCGCATTCAATTTTCCAAGACAAGGACTATTTGAACCACAGAATGTTTCACAAAAGAGCTTATTACTTGGCAAGAATAGCTGCAGGCATCAAGAGGAACGCAGAAGAAGAGTTCGCGCTCGAGTATTTCAGTCAGGATGATATCCATTATCTGCCCGGACTCATCATTAAGCCAGGAAGAAACCCCCCGCAAGGGTTTTCGCGATCAAAGTTCCACGTTCATGTCTTGGTTGCAATACCGGATTCCGCATTCCCTATCGAGAAAACTCTACCAACCAAGAATTGTTTGCGACCAACATCCTCCGACGGACACGACGTAGCGGCACCAACACCATTCTACAACAGCTGCGTACGATTAACCAGTTCTTACGCAGGCTACCATACTTTGCTTCACAAAGCCACTCTAAACTGCGAGGCTTACCGAGATGTTTGCCTTCTTGGTCGGACATGGCTTCGTCAACGAGGGTTTGGTTCGGCAATATCCAGTGGGGGCTTTGGCGGGTTCGAGTTCAGTGCTGTCTGTGGGATGCTGTTGCATGGAGGTGGGCCAAACGGCGGTCCTGCACTGTCTAACAAGTACAACACCCTGCAACTATTTAAAGCTGTTCTTCAGTTCCTGGCAGGCAAGGATCTGACGGAACCTATGATCCTCAACGCCGCGAACTTGAAGATGGCGAACACTGGCTATCCTGTTCTCTTCGATGGAACAAGGGGAACTAATCTACTGCTTAAAATGACGCCTTGGTCGTATCAATTGCTGCGCCACGAAGCCAGTCTGTCACTCCAGGCCATGAATGCTCGGAGTCAAGACAACTTTGACAGTCTATTCATTATCCGATCCGACGAGCCCTTGCTAAGGTTCGACGAAGTCTACCGTATCGACTTGTCCGCCATCCAAAAAGCACTGGCCATAGATTCGGATGCCAGAGACCTGTATGCGAAGTCGTACAGCGTCCTGTCTAAGGGCTTGGGAGACAGGGCGAGGCTTGTACATCTCAAAACGAAAGGAGCTGCATTGTGGCCCATAAGCAAAGCCAAGCAAGGGAATAAATCTGAGCGTCAATTTATTGACGTGGGACTGTTCCTCAATCCAGATATAGCGAATCGGCTGGTCGATCATGGCCCATCAGCTGAAGAGAAGGAGGCTGCGAAAGAATTCCGTGACTTCTGGGGAGAGAAAGCAGAGCTGCGCCGTTTCAAGGATGGCAGTATCTCCGAAAGTCTGGTTTGGTCCGAGGAGTCTCCTGTCACGCAGCAGATCATCGATTGCATCCTACAGCGGCATCTCAATCTCCCATCGGGATCCACCACAGCTCTTGTCAGCAAATTTGATACCTTCCTGGCTCCTCCATCCACTCCATTGCGGCCAAGCGACGCTTTCAAAATGATGAATGACGCTTATCAATCCTTGGTAACTGAACTCTACCAGCTCGAAGGCATGCCCCTCAGCATCCGCTCCATATCACCTGCAGATCCACAGCTGCGGTATGCCTCTTTGCATTGTCCTCTGATATCCAGTCCAGCAAGCCCAGCAAATGTCCTGATCCAATTCGAAGGTTCCGCTCGGTGGCCCGACTCTCTCCCAGCGATCCAGCACACAAAGATTGCCTTCTTGGTCAAGCTTGGGGACCTTCTCTCCGCCTCAAACAACACCATCACTACTCGTATTGGCCTTGAAAACACATCCACCGCCAGCTCCGGCCATCTGAACACCTCCTTCCTGGACATCATCTACCCCTCCCCGGCTCCTGCTCAAGCCGTGCGCCCGATATCTTTCCGCGTCCGTATCCACCATGAACGCACTCTCACCCTCCTCGAGTCCACGCTCTCCCCATCCAATAAACCCGCACTCGCCACTTCCACCCGCGAAACCCTCGCATCTGCCCTCACAACCCACAAACGGCTCAACCTCGCCTCACCCCTCCACACCACCACCCTCTCCAATCTCTGCACCCGCCACCCCGCCCTCTCCCCCACAATCCGCCTCCTCAAGAAATGGACCGCCTCCCACCTCCTCCTCTCCAACACCCACATCCCCGACGAAATCCTCGAGCTCTTCGCCGCGCACATCTTCCTGCACCCCTCCCCCTTCTCCACTCCCTCAACACCACAAACAGCATTGCTCCGCACCCTCCTCTTCCTCTCACGTTGGGACTGGGCGGCTGAACCATTAATCCTCGACCTCACCGAGGCTGCTGAAATGACACCGCAGCAACGTGCCGAAATCCAGACCCGCTTCACAGCCTGGCGCAAGCTCGACCCAGCCATGAACAACGTCGTCCTCTTTGTCGCGTCAACCATCGACCCAACGGGTGTTATCTGGACGCAGGGCGCGCGGCCGTCGAAAGTCGTCGCTGCAAGGCTTACGGCGCTCGCGAAAGCAAGTATCGAGCTCGTGAAAGCCAAAGGCTTGGAGATGCGGATAGAGGACTGGCAAAGCCTGTTCACGACGCCGATGGGCGATTTTGATTTCTTGATCCATCTTAACAGGCACGTTCTGAGGAGCTATGGACGTGGTAGCAAGAGCGGGAAGGGCGAGAAAGAAGAGAGGTACAAAAACCTCGTGCTGCAGGAAGGGATGGATATAGAGAACATAGGCTTCGATCCTGTGCAGCTATATCTTGAGGATCTGGAACACGCATTTGGGCAGAATGTGCTCTTCTTTCACGACGCAGGTGGTGGGGAGGTGATTGCGGGACTGTGGAATCCAAGGGCATTAGGGAGGAGGGTATGGCGGGTTAGGTTGGGGTATTCGAGTATGCCTGTTGCTGCTGTAGCAGAACGAGAGGGCGAAGATGGCGGTGGCGGTGGCGGTGACGATGAAGAGGAGAAGGGTTCGGTTGTTATGAATCAGTCGGGCATTTTGGGCGAGATTGTGATGATGGGTGAAGGGCTTGTTGAGCGGGTTGAGATTGTGAAGGAGCTGGCGTAGTAAATAAGGCACAACTGCCCGATGATGAGAGCTGGAACGAATATCCATATCAAGGTTGAAAAAGTAGGTCTGATATCATTTGGTCTCAACGCCATGCTGCCATAGATAGCCGCTTTCATGATGCAACCTCTATGTCTATACCCCCAAAATGCATTGACATTGCCTCTCCAACCCTTACAGGTATTTCCTTTCTGGATCAAGCCTGTCCATGGCCTCCATCGATTTCTCATACATGGTAAATACAATCCCACCGCTCAGTACCAATCGTGCCAGCCTGGGTAGAGCGCCAGACCAAAATGTTAAAATGCCTTCGTTCTTGAAGATTGACGCTGCGCATGCGAAGCTATTCTTGTAGTTCTTCTTTGATTCTATCGACTGCATTCGTGTTTTTATCGTGTCGAGAGGTTGTGTCGCGTATCTGCAACCCATGTTAGCACCACTTTCAACCGCGACCGGGAATTCCTGCATCTGAATTTCCAGAGAAAGCTCACACGGTGATCAGCCCAGCACAACCGCCCAACCCAAACGTGCTGAGCATCCCCAACTTCTCCCCCGGAGCGACGTAGCTCTCTGCAAATTGCTTCAATGTAGTATAACTCGAGAATCTGACGGCAGAATTGGCTGCCTGCCGTGCCGTTGTAGGTACAAAGCCTTTGAAGAAGCCTCGAATGCCTTGCTCTCGTGCGATGATGGCTGAGCCATGAAGGAAGCCGCGCATTCGTGGATTGGGAGATTTGCGGTCGTCGATTCTGTAGAAACACGCAGAAGAGTTTAGAAACTAGCGGAGCAGAGGACGGGCATGCGGAAATCTTACAATTGGGTCTTGATACTCTCAAACGGTGTGACAGCCAGCAACGACTCCGTTATACCCGCTCCGAACCCTGCAATGACTGTCCGTGGTCCAGAGACCTTGCCATCTGCGTCTTCTAGAAGCGACTTGTATGCGTCAAATGCGACGAACCGTATGCCAGCCTTTAGCGAATTCCCAATGATCAGCGTCGTACATCCTGCATACCACTGCCTGCCAAATGGCGGCCAAGGCAGCTTTTTGGAGTCCGGTAACCTTCGATTAAGCTGTGTGCGTGTCTTTGCGAACTCGGCAGGATAGGTTATGGCGATCTCGACTGCCCCTGCCGTTGAGCCAGCAATGATGGATCGGAGGGCGCTGGGCTTGGGTTTCGCTTTGGTGTCATCTTGAGTAGCCATTGGTTTGGCTAGAGGCGCGAATTGGAGGTGGGCCGACCTGCATCGGAAGCGCTCTGCAGCTTCTATGTGGTTGTTAGAATAAGTAGGGTCACTTCGTCGAGATTGCAATTCTGGGACGACGATAAGCCATCGCAAACTTTTTTGAAGCCCACATTTTCCAGACTCCAAAATCGTTACGTCAAAATGCCAAGTCCTGGCATTTCTGCACCGGGCTAACCCTCTCCAGTCGTAGGGTAGTGCCGCCCTGGGCGACGTGCGGAGGGTTGCGGGGGGTGAAGGCCAACCTTCGCCCTGCCGGCTCCAACTCGGCGTCAACAACCCCGGCACTCTCACTTCCTCCATCACCATCTCCTAAGATTCAGTTTGGTGTCTCCTAACTTGCGCTCGAAAAGTCGCCCGATGAGAGACTCTCACGGTGTATTTCAGGGACAAATGCCTCCACAGGGTAACTTATAGGTCAAGTAAACTGCAGAGAAGTAGCATTCTCACCTAACACACCATTTTTGGTCTTTGGCCGTATGCAGCGTCCCAAACGCGATGTCCGAGACATCATTTCCTTCCGCTCTGAATCTGAGAGGTACGCATTTATCACCATGTACAAGCAGGGCCCACTTCGAGGCTCCGACTTGTTGAGATGCGTCAATGGTTGAGCTCTCATACCCCAGTGCTCTATCGTCAAAAGAGCAGTACTCCGCGACATTTTTAGCGGCAACAGATCACTCCATTGAGTTCCGAGTAAATACATACGATGATACGTATGGCATTAAGCTGGCTCATAATACATGTGTACCAGTTCTCTGTGAAGACTTTCTCAACAACGGCTAAGCCCGATTTGTGCCAATGACCGTCGTGACCGGACCGAAGATGATCAAGGTCGCTCTTCGCGAAGCCCTCGCTGCCGTGGCTGGTGGCACGGAATGTTTAATGTCTCCAATGACTACGGCTTGTAAGTCTCAGAGACGTCAGCCTCTATTCTGTTGCCCAACTTTGAACCTTCGGCAATCTCGATCGTTGCAATGGAACCAAACCCTTTCCAATGGGGCTCTTGGCCTTGACCTGGCGCATAGGTTTTGACCTTGATTGTTTTGGCTTTCAGTTGTAGGCGGCCCGTTCCTGGAGGGTGATCATTCCCTTGGGCGCTGGGGTTATCGCCCAGACAAGGCCGGACCCTATGGCTTCCCAAGGTTGCTTTCGCTCTCCAGCTACTTCATAGAAGGCTGCTCCCTCGACAGCAGTTGCTGGGAAGCTCGGCATTGTGCACATTCCCGAGACGCTGCCAGCGCCCATCGAAGCCGCCGACCAAGTCGCTCCGCGGCCTGTCTTCAATACAGCCTCTGCCAAATCAATAGTCGCGCGCTCTCTGTCCGGCTCCCCATATTTGCCAACATCCAAGCTCACCCCAAATAGGCCCATTATGTTGAACACCATATCCACCGGCCTCGAAGATGTGCGCATCAATGCACTCCACCATATAGCAGTCTCTCTCATATCGCTATCTTCCAATTCCCTAGCTCCCATCAAGGCCAGAATCGGATCTCTATTGCTTCCAAACACTTTGCATGGAAACTCGTTCAGTAGGGGCTCTCTAGCGAAGCAGCCCACGAACGCAGCCTGTAAAAGCCTCCCCGGATCCATCATTGCACTTTGTCCTCTCTCAAGCTCCACGATCTTCCCATTTGTCAACCCGCCCACATTACAGGTGCCTTCTGCCCAGCTAAAGAACCTCTTCCCAGGACTAGGTCGGGACTCCGGGAAAGCCATGAAATTGTTACCATTGCAATGAACAAGCCTCCTAGAACAGCCTGTTACGTACAGAAACGGTATGCTCCCAGGAACATTGTGCTCCTGGCTTCGAGCGCCAACTTTCGAAGAGCTCGCTCAGCCATAATGAATTAGCCAACTAGGCTTCTTGAACAAATCATGTCAATGAGATCATGGATTTGAGTTTCCGACCCGTCAGTCATTGCGGAGTAGAATTTTTGGTGCCATTCTTCTGGTAGATATTCGAGATCAGCTTCAGACGGTTGTGAAAGATCCACAGGCATCGTGTTAGGGCCATCCGGACATGGTGGTTCCGCTGAGCTCTTACCGATTACTTCTGAAATGGACAGTCGATCGCCAGCGTCAATAAGGAGACGCACAATCTCGCGTCGTGATGCTGTCCAATCTGATCTCACTATTGACCAGCGCAGTGTGCTGCTGCTGTGTCCTGTTTCTCTCGCTTCCAAGTCCACACCAGAGTCCAGCAGGAGCTTTACAGCTTCAAGGCTACCATTCTGGCACGCAATTTTAATGGGGGAAGCGTGCTCCCAAAACGCCCACTCTGACCAAGGAAACTGGTCCCGTGCTCTCCCATGCATCAAATGTTCTGGAAATGGCTCATCACCATAATAGCAATAACCTTCACCGCTATGGAAGGCAATAGGCGCCGCAAGGTTCGCATCGGCACCACTTCGTATTAGCAGCCGCATAAGTTCGATGTGGTTGGTGTATGTTGCGGCTTGGAGCGGTGTCCCTGTCCAGCCCGCTGTGGCATTCACGTCCGCACAGTAATTGATGAATTGGGCAGCAAGGTCTTGGCTACCGGGAATCACTGCTTCCAAAGTGGTGCCATTCTTTCCTCCCGCTATATTGTTACCTGCTCCTCCATCTACCAGATATCTTGCCAGTTGCGAATGGTAATTATGGCAGTTACCTGACGCATCGTGAAGTGCCGTGCCGTGAGCGTTGCTGTGACAGTTGATTTCTGCGCCATGTTCCAAAAGCATCTTCACTATTTCTAAGACTTCATCACGATTGTTACAATGTTGGATAGCTATGACGAGGTCAGGGTCTTTGAACCTCCCGTTCACATTGACGTCAGCACCAGCTTTGAGGAGAATCTCGACAAGTGGTTGATGTGAGGCCTTCAGTGCTGCGTCTAGCGCTGTACAGAGCCAGTACTGTGCCAGTATTGGAGACCTTTGAGCTAAGCCACTGACTTGTAAAGGTATGATCTCTGAAACAAGCTCGGCGTCAGAAGCGGCAGTGTTCAGAATGTTTGGATATGTTAGCCGTTCATCAACGATTTCGGGGTCAGACCCAATTAGTGTCTCCAGAGTCATCCGATCTATTGTTTTGGCCGCAAGCCGTAGTGCATTGTCGCAGTCGTGTCCATGGGAATGCCAAGCTCTCCAGTCCAAAAGTAGAGTCCGTGCAATGTCTCTTCTTCCGACGGCCATCATGACTGTGACTGGATGCTTGAATGCAGCTTCGGTATTCACTTCTGGATCGTAGTAGGCTTCAAAGTCCAACATAGAAATCCAATTGGCGTAGGCGTGATTGCGTCCTGCGTCGAAAAAGGTAGCACACAGAGAAGGCAAACTTGCAGAATTGCCGTGTCCATGCAGGTGGATATGATTGTGCCAGTAGTACATGGAATAGCCCAGGAAAGGGTAATCCACCATGACATCTCTGTACATGGAATCGCGTTCGTCGAACGACAGTAAGTATGTCAAACAGATCTCAGCGATTTTTTGTTCCGCGGATGCCCAGGAAAGTGCGAAGGAAGCGGCGGACCCAGACGAGATGCGGGACGACAAGAGATATTCTCGCACAGAATAGTGGGCAAACCTCACCTCATTAGTATCGGCAACCCAAACGACAAGCCCGCCGCAGATCTTAATGATGTCCTTTGGGTCAAACAATCGGTCGTCAATATCAATTGCCTTACAGTAAGGAGATACCACAACAGCTTCCGCAAGCTCCTCCACTTTTAATGGCTGACAGGTGACTGCCAGTAGCGCGAAGGCTGTTCGTGCATATTCGAGATGTTGCCTATCGATATTTTCAAGTATGCGATCATAAGTTTCGTCTAGGGTATTTGGTAGATCTGATAATGCGGCCTCCACAGAAGCCATTGTAAGACAATCCCCCAACACTTCCAGTTGGCATTCGACCCACCGGAACCTATAGCGGTTAGCTCCAAACAACATGCGGAAAATGTACACACTCACATTCCATGAGCTTTCTGCGTCAGGACATCCTCTATGCGATGCTTCAATTTAGTTGGCATTCTCTTGAGCTTCCGATCATGCTCAAGGGAGGAATGCACATGGCGCCTGATGTCAGCAGCGACGAACTTGTTATCGAGCGAGACTGGGTGTAGGAACAATGTCATCAAAGTCTCCTCAATATCCTGCTCGTGCCGGCTGGTGACAATCAATTGAATATTCCCATCTGAATGCTTCACCATTTCCTCGAGAAAGGCGAGTAATGGAGCTCTATCCGAGCTCTCGTCTAGAGCATCTAGAACCACTTGGACTTTGCCAAACCCTTTGCAAGACCCTTTGAAACAATCGATGAGTTCGCGGTTGCTGAGCAAACCCTTTCTGTATGGTCCTTGGTTACTCTTCCACAGCCGTCTGATAGTCTCAGGAACCTCGCTGTACGATGACCACAGCTGAGAGATAAGGGATCGAATGGCAGCCTCTAACGTCTGCTTCTGTTCGTCCATATAGTCGAAGTAGAAGAAGGCCACAGCATCACCAACTTGCCGATGTTGTAACAGGGAGTCAATTACCGTTGAGCACAGAATGGTTTTTCCTGCTCCAGGTATGCCATAGATCCACATTGATGATTGCCGGGCCATGCTCCATTGAGCAAAAGTCTTGGAGTCGAGAAGCCAGCGACCCGTCATGGACTCGTGCTTTTCTCGGGCCGTAACATGATTCGATGTGGGGTTTGCAGGAGAAATCCAAGCGACGAGGGTACGCAAATTTTCTTGCGCATCTTCGGTCGTGCTCCTGTTCATTTCTGCTAAGGTTTCGACATTAAGCTTGAAATGGTCCGCTGATAACACCGCGTGGAAAGAGGCTTGATATCGGTGAATCACAGCGACAAGCCGCTGTGTTTCATCCTCCACAAAAGGCCATGTAAGACGATTCAGTGGCTTTGGAAAGGTATGGTCACTGCTTCTCTTGTGGAATTTGGAGCGCAGATCCTCGAGTTCTTCGCGACATCCGTCAACGACGGTGATATTTTCACTAGAGAAGTGTGTGGCGGTGTTGGGATCCTTTGCGAGATCATCAAACTTCCGAAGAACAAGCTTTAAGACCTCAAGCTCACGAAAATATCCTTTGATGGTTTTCGACGAGCTTTTGACACTTGAAAAATACCGATGACTGATATCGGCGACTTGGATGGCCAAACTCAGGAGACCTGCGACGCTCGAGGCTAAGGCGATCTCCGCCATGAGATGGTCGAACACAGAAATTCACCAAAGTCGTTTACAATTTGTGCCGGAGAGGAAAGAAATTCTCAAACACTCTGGATACGGCACACATTTATTTGTGAGGGCTGCAATGCCTTTGTAAGGCTGCTCGAACGTCCGTCAAACACTGCCTCACTTTGGAACCTTACGAGATCTCGCTTAGGACAAAATAAGGCTGGGCAATTTGATGCGGCATATGTAATTCAATTTACGGAGGAAGATCCGAACGAGAAGCCAAGTGAAGGACGCATTTACGAGACCAAACTCAGTTGTACCTGTCCCAGGACGAAGATTGTGTTGTTGTTGCGCCTGTGGACATCTTACAGCCTCAAGGCAAAACGTACCACCAGACAAATTGTCATCAAATATCTTGCCATTCTGGAAAAGCGGATCAGTCCAGTAGCTGAACCATCCGGAGCAATATATGCTCAAAGTCCCTCAGCCTTCATTTCCCAGGTGCCATCTAGGAATTTAACCTGTTTTGCTCGGTAATAGTCCTTCATAGCTTTTTGGTAATCGCGACAAATTTGTGGATTTTGGAAAGAAGGCTTTCGCCAAGAGATCAGAAATCTACGTCGGGCCGACGCCCGTCTGAGCCTTGCGCCCCAAGTGGGCCAGATTGGCCCCTGGAGTCGGGTAAGGCGTAGGTAAGTTGGGGGCGAGAAAACTATTAGGCTGCGGGTCTTATGTAGGTCAACGCTCAACTGTCAGGCCGCGCGAAGGCAGCTTACAGGCTAGGCACATGCAAAGCTTCCATTAGAAAACAGACGTACAGAGGGGGGAATCACTCCTATCCCGAAGCCTCTAGACCTGATCTAGCAGCTCGGATCATTCGCTTATTCGAGCAACTCAGTGTGGTGGAAGGAATGTATTCTGGAGCTGAAGATCACATTTAGTGACTTCATCGCTTGCAAGGATTATAGCGTGACGTCGTCGCCGCAGGACAGGACTGGTTTTCTGACACCGTAGTACGAGTAATGTTGCTATACCTGATCCTCGTAGCTGTCGTGACCGCAGGCGCAGTCTCTTCAATCGACCTGTGACGCCTCCTGCCTCAGCCTGATCTTCTGGTTTCGCCAACTTCCTCCAGGGCTATCGGGAGTACCTATTTTGGTGGGGTGGATACCACCCCCAGCCTGGACAGACTGGCACATAGGACACAACCTACATAGGTAGCTAGACAGCCTAGGAAGGGCGAAAACAAGCATCTTTCCTCTTCTTTTCTTCTGTTAGGATTGACAGGGGGCTCGGCCTGGACTTTACCGTCCACACTAGCGTGTACGGCAAAGCCCCTTCCTCCATCCCTACAGAGCTGGTTGTTGTTGTCGATGTTGTCCTCCACGACACGACCCCTTCACACTATACCGGGCGCTAGGTAGTTACGTTGACAGTAAGCGCGGGCCCCATACAAGCACCAGTGTGTTGAGGCCAGAATGATACAATCACAAAAGCACGCATGGTGTGCAGGCAACTACGTGGACCACAACAATACTGGCATTACCCGAAAGACGGTAAGAACCTACTCTTACACCCCGAAGACACTCCAGGCCTAATTAGGCACAACTTGCACAATGCCAAGTGCTGTAGCAAACAGCACTAATGGTTAGTACAGCCTTGTGACACTTCGACGTGTGCCTACTGGCTCTTCATGTTTCGCACCGTCTGCGGGGTGTGCTGGCCATCTCATGAAGAGCGCCGCTGCTCGATTCCGCTTTGGACGAGATGAAAGAATCGCCGGATCTTTGCAGCTAGATATATGATGGCGTGCGCAATTTATACACTATCCGTCACCTCGGATTGCAAGCGTCAAGCCTTATAAACGCCATATACTAACTGCTTCAGGTACTGGTCTGATGGGTTAGTGAGCAAACGCTGTTGAATGATTCACTGTATCAAGGTCGCTGCTTCCTCGCTAATGCACGCTTGTAACCGGACGTGATGGGCAGTTACAATATCCAATCCGCGCGGTTGCAAGGCTCAGCTTTATAAACGCCACGTTCTAGTTGATTCAGGTATTAATCTGATCCACTAACGAACAAATCGCGGTTGAACGATTCGCAGTATTAGGACCTTCACTGGCCTCTACCTAATGCACGCTTGTAATCGGACGGGTTGGACATTGTATGATCCGGTTGGATATTGAAGACATGGCAAAACGAAAGTGATGACCACGACTTACTACTAAGGCAACGCAGCCTCGTTAGTCGGTGTTGTAAGAGGTCAGCCAGACAAACCTCCGAGATGCCTGGAGTTACTTAGAGGTTCCTGCCTTTACCTGCCTCTACCTAAAGCTGCCTGTGCTAGCTCTCAGGTTATCACAGTTGCCCACGGTTGCCTGCCTACAGTTGCCTACAGACTGCAAGATTGAGATGACTCAGCAGTATCTGGTCCTCAGGGGGTATAAGAAGTTGTACGTATCGCCCACTGAGATAGTCTAGGCAATTGAGCGGGTTTCATTTCAGCCAGCGAGAAATCGTACAAGTGTCCAAACAGAGAAGTATTGCCGGATACGAAGCTGAGGGGAGTCTCGAGGACGAGTGATGCTCAACGGTTGGTCAACCCAACATCTTGCCTCTCCAAACGGACCTCTTGCGTGCAAGCATGCGGACCACGGCCCAAGTTATTTTCGCACGGCCCTGCTAGCCCTGCAGTCGAAGGTCACTTGAACAACGCCACGATTGTGGTCACCTCTATCCACGAGCAGACGCTCTTGCAAATGCCCCACCACTCCACGTTTTTTAACCCGTGAGCCGCATCCCGAGTCGGTCAATTTCTCTTTTCCTTTTGGCCTTATTCCTTTCCCTGAAACCCTTCGTCTGCATGAGAATCAACAGGGCCAGGTTCAGCTTTCATCATGGTGAATCTTTCTGCCATCTTCTACCAGTGGTTGGTATGCCTCCTCATTGCTGTTCATGGACAGCAAACTGTCCTCATCTCTGACTTCCCCCCCATGTCGTCGCTTGGGCCTTGCGCGTCAGAGCAGCTCCAAGGTTTAGTCAGTGGTGTTTCAGATTACTGCGCAAATTCCTTGGTGGCCACATCACTAGCAAGCTGCGCCTGCTTAAAGAACCAGAACGGATACTCAGTTTCGATAAGTTCGGCTATTTCAAGCTCGATTGAATTTTGGTGCGCGAGCACAGATACGGCGGATATTAGCACGGCGATCTCTGTATTTTCTGCTTATTGTGCAGCCGCCAAATCAATACCATCTCCGACCTTATCACAATCTCTCAGCACTATCCCCTTGTTGACCGATTTTCCACTCTTCTCATCAATTGCGCCGTGCGCGAGGGGCCAACTCTCTGGCCTCGTCAATGCTGTCTCGGGCAACTGCGCAAGTTTCCTTTTCCCGACCCCACAAGCGAGCTGTGCCTGCCTCAAAAACCAGTTTTCCAAGTCAATAGCTTCAGGGCTTTCGAGCTCTATTGGCTTTTGGTGCGGATCCACGAACACGGATGACCTCACCACAGACCTCGCAGTATTTTCGGCCTACTGTGCTTTGGCTTTTGAGCAATTAGGGACCACACCAGCCGCGGCAACAGCGCCAGCCACAGCCTCGGCATCGACGACCGCGTCAGCGGGGGGATCACCAACAACTGGATCGCCTGCAGGTAAAGTATCTATCTTCACTCTCGGTCGTCCAAGCTGACTATGAATAACCCAAGCGCCTACATCCTCAGGCCCTACATCCCCAGGCTCTGCCAGTTCCGCGCCCCCAAGTGGCACCGGCTCGTCGGGGGGTGGGCACCTTGACGCAGGAGCCATTTCAGGAATCGTTGTCGGCGTCGTCGGCATCGCCGTGGCAGTGCTTTTCGGCACCATGCAGTACCTGGCTACCAAAGGTACGATTCGACAAAATTACGCGCCAAGTCTTTACATCAGGCAATGGATACACTCTCAAGCCCGTAATCCGCCTGCCTCTGTTATGACTCAACATCAACCTGGTCAGGGTTTTCCGTAGCGCTAGTCGCAACAATACCCTCAATCACCCGGTGGGCAGAGAGCTTGCTGCAAATAGAGAAGGCAGCTGTGGATGAAACACAAACCTCCTTATCTGCTCAATGTCAGAAGCAAACTGTGGCTGTCAAGCGCGAACCTCATAACGTGATAATGGAGCTCTAGATTATCCATTTGAATTTCTTGTATTGGTCCATTTCTCTGTTGGCCCATGTCATTCGTGGGTGAAACCTCACCGTAATGTAAACTTCCTTTTGAATTCAGGGTCGGCTCCTTTCTTCATCATCCTGCTATTGATGGACCTCGTACTGTGTAGGTGGTTAACGGCGTAGTCCCAGACCACAGTAAGAGGTAGCAGGGGGAGAGCAGAACTAGCGGTTGAGCATAGGGCGGCGACGCTCACCCCGATCGGAGCGAGCTCTAGGTGAGCCAGGGTGATCCATAGGTCGATCCCCGTGTGCGTCCGGGGTGAACCCCTCCACCCTGGGCGCACCTACATTTTAATTGACCAATCAAAGAAAACTTTGTATGGGAATGAACCAACATGGCTACCGCAAAGCTGCACTGGGTTTTGATGCAGTTACGATGATTTCGAGAGTACAGTTTGGGGCTTCGGGGCTACTAGAGTACGGACTTCCTAGAGGGTGTTGCTAGGTAGACTACAGACAGATAGTCTGCTGATCCGTTGACCCTAATTTGGCGTGCTCTCCATGTTCACCAGAACCCCTCAGCATTTTTTGCAAGTGGTGTAGAAATGGCGATGATTTCGTGGCCAAAGGGTTTTATCTGGTACCGTTTCCACTCATGTCGGAGCTCTATCAAAATGGATGGCATTTCCGGCCTTGCACGGCCCTGCTTGGGTCGCGAGTTTCGTGGTCTCAGCCTCGCGCCAGAGATACTCGAAGGCCACGAAACAAAAGAGCACCTATGGAATATTGAAAACCTTACTATTTCGACTTTGGTCAGCACAATTAGACCTCGGTTTTCCAAGCAGGGACCTGATCGATAAAAGTTCGTCATTCATTCAGATCACCGTTTGTATGCTAACTTCCGCCACGAAATCTAAGTTATGTCCGCCTTAAGTCGAATTGCCAACTCTCTCCTCTCAGCAACGAACGAGAATACTGTGGCCCTTGCCAACCTCAATTTCGACTTTACGCTCATTAAATTCGAAGCGCCAAAAGAGTTCCAAGCACTAGGCGAAACCCTCTCTCATCAGCGACGCAGCGATGCCGAGGATGGAGCAGCCCACAAGACCGCGCGCAGGCTCGGCGCCCTTTTCGAGTCCCTTGTACCTTCCACACCGCAGCTCCTCAAAGCATATGGTCTTCGGGCGTCGGAGATTATCAAAAGTCCCAACATCAACCCTCAGGGGTCGAGAAATGACGGTCCTTTCCAGAACTATGTCGGAGCTGATGGTACATCCATCTGGGCTGCCGCAACCTCTGCCCACAGCACTGCTGGTACCCATGCGCCTCTCTCTATGCACCTCCTCGCATGCATGCTCGCAAGGGCTTGGAACCCTGACGAGGCTACGTCGATATGGGTGGAACTTGTGAAAGAAAGACAAAAAAACATCGAAGCTGTTATAGACCATGAGCCTCAATTCTTCTCCGCATGTATGGCGGCACGCCAGAAGATCTCTCGCAAACAGCTTGCAATGTGGGACGCGAGTGCTCGTTCATGGCTTCGAAGCGCAGACGAAGCAATGTCGTCCGATAGAACCAAGTTGATGCTCATACTCAAGAATACTAGCCTGAACGTAAGCGAAGGAAACTCTACGTACGCCAAAGTTATCGATGCCTGGTGCCACGCCATGGTGGGAATGGAGAAGTTAATCAACGGCATGCCGCAGCAGGTTTCTGATGGATCAGTACTACTTGCTTTATCGGCGTGGCATATTTTCCCGGACCTCTTGGTGCTTGGTCTGCAATCCAAGAGTGTGAAGTTTGCTGATCCTCTTGTTCGAGATGGTGGTATCATTACCATTGGATTGCAATTTTCCTCCGAAACTTCGGGCCAGGGGATGCAGTGGTCACTTGCCCTATCCCATCTGCGCTACTACGGCGATGCTGTGCAGGCAGACACAGATGAGGGAACCTCGCGTATCACCATGAACCAACTTCTTCTAGTTGCTTTTGGCAGTCTTCTATCGTCTTGGGAAGTGAAACAAAAGGAAGAGCTAGCAAGTGCCAAGTGGATCATCGCACTATGGAAACTTCTGAACTCAGGGACCCCTGAAGAGAATGAAGTCATATGTTCACTGTTTAGATGGTTACACGTCCTTTACAAGGCTGCGACTTATTTCATATCTTGCCAGGATAACGATATGGATATCTGCTCTATGCTTGTTACCTGGGGCCGACGGCGCGCGAGAGACTTCCTCGACTCAAATTCAACTATCCATCAGCCCTTCTTTGGATTATGTAATCCATCCGTGCAAGCAGGTTTGTTGGCTGGGACTACGCTCGAAAGCGGAGTGGCATATCTTCGAGAGGTTGCTCTTCGCATGGGCTTGAGAAGTGGTGATGCAGTCATCCGCCTCTTGGTGCGAGGACCCGGTGTAGATTGGTATGAATTTGCGACAGCTATTCCGCATAGACGGGCATCGCGGAAGCGCTCCCAAGACGGCATCGCAACACACGAGAATGTACACACACGCTGGCTCTACAATCACCCATCTTCGAATGAAGATTGGGTTCCAGGCTCGGGTGGAGGCTTGAGTTTACCAACACCCTTTATGCGCTGTGAATGCGAGGCTTGGTGCAGTTTGGACTGTGCATGCTACGAGTTCAAAGGGACGTGCAATGATACCTGCCACCCTCACTCGGCGCGTCTTTGCCAGGGAGTTGGTCTCAAGTTCGATGCACGGAGGCTTGAACTTGAACGGCTGGGTGAAATCTGTCTGGATGCCAATCAAAGAGACTTCCAGCGCGCTAGGCCACTGTCGAAAGATGAACAGCACTTCACGTGGCGAAATCCGCCTATCATGTATCACAATCACAACAGGATATTCGAACCTCCTCAAGATTGTCCGTCATTGATTGGTGGAGGATGGTCTTGCTCGTGTTTCGAGCCATGTTATCGTCCTGCAGAATACAGGCACCAAATCAGCTTCCACCTTGTCCACGGCGCCAATGAAGGGCTCGGATTGTTCGTTAGATGTAAAGATGAGGCCGCTGCCACTAATTTTCAATCGAATGCCGCCAACCAGAGGACTCAATGCCTAGGACCCAGTAGTGGTGTAGAGATCTTCCAAGGCCCATGCGTCAACAAAGCCGTTGTCATCGAATACCTGATTGCTTTAAGTGGTACGGAATACATGCCTGCTGGCCAGGAATATTTTTATTTCGGTCGAATAGGCATTCAAACGTTGGTGGGATCTGAACTTCAGCTCCAGGATCACTGGAGATCCCTTACTGCTCTCTATGCCGCATCCGAGGTTTATGACAAGATGGTTGGTCCATCGATATCTCTTCGCGTAGTCTCGCTACCGTTGCACAAGTCATTGTGGAGTCAAGACTTTGCGGGTGCGAGGCTCGAACTAGTCGATAATTTCACTTCGATATCGACAATAGTCAAACTTCGAAAGGAAAGGGTGCAAAAGGCTCTAAAGAAGGACGCCATGTCTCGAGCACAAAAATTTGCCTGTATCGCAATGTTTGAGTCCGGCGTTCACGATCTCAATCCAAATGAACTACAGCCGGTTATAGCAATGGCATCTGCCAACTCTATCTTCGTAGCAGCAGAACTTTTGTCGGATCCTTCCAATTTTTATTCTGGTGGACATGAAGTGCGACGCATTGTTGGCAACATCGGTCGCCCTGGTATTTCGATGATGGTAGCCCCGCAGCAGGCACTTCGGATTCGTCCCTTGGGCAACAACTTCCGCGTTGTGCAACATGCCAAACATGACCTGAGGCGCGAAGACAATTTTCAGGGCACCTCGCTACATCTATCGTTCACAGACTGGAAGCTGACACTCAACACGGGGAATCGCGGTGCTATTGACGAGGGTGTATCGCTTATCGAATCAGTGGTCTCAATTCATGATCAAGGACGCTGGGTGGCAGATTTGGATATCACTGCGATGGATGTTCATATCTGGGATCACGAATGCATCTGCGGTGACAGGGGTGACCGGGAGAGCCTCACCGCTGTCGATCAGTGGGAGGAGCTCTTAGACGCCCCTGACAATCTCGGAATCGTTCGAGCAAATAAAAACTGGGTGGCTCGCCTTGCTGCAGCCGCTGTTCGTTGGCAGCAAGGCATGAAAAAGAACACGTTCGTTGTAAGACCAGGCTCTGTCATATGTATGAAGTGTCTTGCGGCACTATATTTGCAAGAGACCGGAAAGGCTAGGGGTATCATTATCGATTGATGAGCACGCAACTCAGGGGAGTTTTGTGCAAAATCGGAGAAGCGATCGATCTAATCATGCTACTGTCGCAGATAACAGAATCTGTTCAGTGATCCCAAGAGGCCGGACGGCTATACACCTGCGGAATTAGGGAATGACTGTCATATGAGGAAGATTGTCTGTTAGGGAGTAGAGATGCGTAGATTTGGCCGTGAGATTCGCTGGTATTGTGCATATCACCCCTCATTCTAAAGCCTCTTGACCAAACCATTGTTCCACCACACCCTCAAGCACTCCAACGCATCGATTATGTTATCACCCAGAAGGTTCCTCTCCGCTGTGATGAACTTCTCCGCACTGTTAAAGGCTCGCTCGCATTGGCAGGATATTATTGGGCAGGCGAATAGATCGAGGGCCCAGCGTTGCAGGGTAGGGAAGGCTTCTTCTATATCTGGCTGACTCCACCAGGCTCACACCTCTCGGTGGCGGGATAGCAGAGCCAGCTATAGAATGCCCGCGGAATTCGTCAGTAACAGTGTTCTCCTTTTTCTTACAGTATAGCCACTCTTCAAAGGCGTCTCTCTTCTTCATCTTCTTGCGCGGGGCCAGGTGTGCGTAGTCTCGTTCCCAAATATCCCTACAATTAGCCAGCATGACCTCAACCTAGGGCTGAAGCTTGCCAACCCAGGAATTATCGGAAAAGTCGCGTCTTTCGCGGTTTGGTCGCATCTCTAGAAAGGAGGAGACTGCCTGACATCGGTGTTATGCATTTTGAAACCCTTTCTCGCCTCTCACTGGGTGCTTCAGCTGCGATATTTCGACCGCATCCGCCGCGATCTTCGGTTTGGAATTTCCCGAGCGAAAGATTTATCGGATCTCTCATGGCTAGGACGGTGTTGGAGTGACGCTCACTCGTGGAATGCACGGCTCACTGACGGTATCGGGTATATCGAATCATCGCAGTTCTATCTCGACTTGAAAGGTCCAGCGCCAAGGACACTCTCAAGGAAGGGACGGACGACTGGGACAAGGATTTCGAATATATTGCCAGGAGATATAATGACATCAAGAGACGGATGGAGTACCTGATCTCTTCCATGACCGGTCTCATTAGCATTATTGAATCTCGGCGCTCTTTACAAGAGACAAAGGTCATGAAGGCCTTAACTCTCTTGGGCATGATCTTCATTCCTTTGGCGTTCACGTCCGGTATATTCGATATCAGTGGTAAATACGCCGCAGGAGAGACATATTTTTGGGTGTACTTTGCTGTTGCCCTTCCGATAGTCCTCTTGGTGTTCATCATGGCCAACACTGTCGATAAAGTTTCTTCGTGGAGAGAAGCCAGCCGTTGATCGCGCGATGGGACCTGTGGAACGAGGCGGAGTAGCTGTAGGTGTAAGCGGTGGGAACGACAAAGAGGGTGAAGAGGGAGGAGCACTCAGGTACGCTGACGAGCATGGGAAACCTGGGGGCGACCTAAGGGAAATCAAGGTCAGCGGAAGGAGGCGGAAGAGCTGCAAGTGGAAGTGATGGAGACGTGAAAGAGGATGCTGGGGGAGGGACGCCTAGACACGCTGACGAGTGTGGACAACCTTGCATATACCTGGAAATCACAGAGTCGAGATTCAGAAGCGTTGGGTGCAGCGAGGCAAGTTGCGAAACAGCGAAGGGAAATACTGGGCTCCGATCATCCTCGCACGAGGGGAACACTAGCGGATGAGTATCAAAGACCGAAGTCTCTCAAAACAGCCCTAGCAATTGACATGTGATGCAGGAGGATGCAGAGAGTGAAGGAATGGACGACTTTATCCACGGCTTCCCCGCTCGCCCTCCTCCGCCTTGGTTCTGGATATGTCCGTTGGGTTGATTGTCCATTTCATTGCTTCTAACCCTCTGTTCCGGCCCCTTTCTACCAGGTTGCCCTGCGCTTCCTCCCTTCCCTCTGCTTCTCCTCCAGGCTGCCGTCGCTCTCAGCCTCCCGGCCCATTCTCGCCGTTAGGCCCGGTCGCCTACAATACTAAGCTCAGTCTTCTTAGGAACTATGGTTCCTCCTGGAAACTTTCTCCTAGGAACTGTCTGCTCTTGGAAACTAGTTTGATCCTGGAAACATGTCCAGGATCATGTCAACAGGCCTTTTGGTTGGGCCTAGGTGGGCGGTGTCCCACTTAGGGCTTAGGTATGGAAAAAGAGCGTCTCATGATGACAACGCTGGTGGCAAGGTATCTCCATAACTTGACCATGAGGAGTCCCCTGGGGACGTCCTTATGTTGCGCCTATATAGCTATGAATGCTTAGTAATGCTTGGCGTGCTCAGGGTACTCAGGATCCTCTGCTGTGATATTAGATGATCATCCAGGCCGTGGACCGGAAATCCCTCCCCGATGAGCCCCTCATCGGAGGCAGATTCTTGAACATGATGAGAGCATATGTAAATTGGCCAGTTCCTTATCGGCCTGGGTGGACGAAGCTTAGCAGAAGAGTGGGCTGAGTTCCCCAAAGGCGAACAAGGCCCACTTAGACTGGGTAGGGCACGTAGCATTCGAGACTCGAATTTGGGATATACTGTTCACATTAAGCTCGTATGCACGCGCACGATAGAGATAGGAGAGATCATTCGGGAAGACATATTTATATTGTCAGCGGTAGCTAGGTACATATCAACAGTATCATGCTTCCTTGCCACTGAAATGATACCTCCCCTGGGTTTTTTTTAAGTTTTTAGATTTTTCGGTCTGCTGGCAGTCTCCGATGAGAGTTCTTGGAACAGTACAGAGATCTGGCAGATGATGACGACTTGTAGCGCTTCGCCCGGAGCTCGTAGGAGATGTGAGGTTGTAGCAAGTTGAATTGAAGGCGGGATCATCAACCGATGTCCAGGTAGTTTTGTTTCGTTGTCGAAGCAATGAGTGATCGGGGGTGGAGTTTCGTTTATTCGCGAGAATTGTGTCGTCTCTCGCAGGTGCACATAATGAGTTCTTCTGTGCGTATGGAAATTGGACCGACCGTAGAAGATCAAAGTCCAGTCTGGTGGTGGAGTGTATGTTGATGTTGAAGTTGAAAAATGAGAAAATCGCCTTGAACGCCAATGGTCATAGCATGATCCCAGACCCAGATAGTCCCTGGTCCTCGTAACCGATAAGGAGTATTTCCGATCGGTGAAAACGGGTACCATCTCTTGGAACGCCGGACTGCTAAAACTGAAACAAGTTGCCGACCCCAACCTGAACCAAATCCGAAGCACCAGGCCCGAGAAACCATATCCGAGGCCATCGACGTCTATCTTGGTACAGGGTCAAAGATCAAGAGAAAGTCTTGCCAAATAGAAGCGTAACCGTGGTATCAACTCCTGACACGTCAGGTCTCGGCATGTCACATTAGACGTATCGTAAACGTGGAAATGAAAGCAAATAACAAACGCAAGATGAAGCAGCATAGCAAGAGGCGGGAATCGACGGAAGAGATGTGGCTGTTCCCCGGTGTGAGGAAAAGCTCATGCTGAAACAAGTAAAGGTCACGCTTGTGCGGTGGAGGCTTGGCCGTTCTGTTGGGATTGATCAGGGAACGGTCCACGACGTTGGCCCTGGTGTTGACCCTGACCTCTTCCACGGAAGCCACCTCGCTGCTGCTGGTTGAAGCCGCCTCTACCTGCAGTCCATTGTTGGCCGTTGGAGTGGTTTTGCTGGCGACGGTTGTGTGCTTGCCCACTCTGCGGGTTGCTTTGTTGAACAGCCTTTTGTGGTGGGGCATTGGAAATTGGACGGGGGATGTTCTCGGGGCTTTCGTATACATAGAGATTTTTGTCAATCGATGGCGGTATCGGCTGAATCTCTGTTCCCAGCTCTTGTTCGATTTTGTATAGGTTGAAGCGATCGTCCCAATTGATCAAATTGATCGCCAAACCAAGATGGCCAAATCTACCTGATCGACCAATCCGATGCAGGTAGGTCTCAGCATTCTTAGGAAAATCAAAGTTGATGACCACGTTCACGGCTTGAATATCGATACCGCGGGTAAGGAGATCCGAGCAAACTAGATTGCGAGAAACGCCGTTTCGGAAATCGTGGAACACTTTATTGCGGTTTTGTTGGAGCATTTTGGCATGCGAATAGAAGCAGGAGTAGCCGAGCTCGGTGATTTTCTTGGCCAGAAGTTCGACTCGATTGGTGGAATTGCAGAAGATGATGGACTGGTTGATTTGTAGTTTGGAGAAGAGAGTATTGAGGCAGTGAACCTTTTGCTTTTCTTCCACAAAAGCGTAGTATTGCGTGATGCCACGGAGGGTAAGCTCATCCATCAGGTTAACTTCGTAAGGGTTTCGCATGTGTTTGTCCTAAATACTTTATCAGAGATGTACAGCGAATGGCAACTAGCAGGCGTACCTTGAATGATTTGACCACCATTGGAAAGGTCGCGCTGAATAGCATGACTTGACGGTCTTTGGGATGAAAGGCGAGTAGCTGCTCTATCACAACTGTGAATTCTGGAGACAGGAGCTTGTCGGCCTCATCCATCACAAAGATAGGGCATTCTGTGAGGTCGGCCACCCCTTTGCTGGCTAGATCCAATATTCTGCCTGGGGTACCAACAATAATATGCACTGGCTCGCCGAGACGAATGATATCGTCTTTGAGACCAGTACCCCCTGTCGTCACCATGACATTGATACCGAGGTGTTTACCAAGAGTTTTGCATACTTGTGACGTTTGCAGGGCAAGTTCTCGGGTGGGAACCAGTAGTAGGGCTTGTGTCTTTGCGTTCTTGGGGTTGATACGCTCTAGGGTTGGTATGACGAAAGCACCAGTCTTGCCTGTGCCATTCTTCGCTCGTGCCAGGATGTCTCTGCCAGTCAAGGCCACTGGGATGGTCTCTTCTTGAATGGGTGAGGGCTTCTCGAAGCCTGCCTCAAAAATGCCCATTAATAGTTCTCGTTTGAGGTGAAAGTCTTCAAAATCCAAGCCTTTGGTCGCAGTGACGTCCTACCGGGTGTCAGCTAAGGAACTCGATGTTTATGGGCTTGTGGAAGCTTTTTACTTCGGTCTGTGTCCTGGAGTCTTTGGCTGGAATCTTTAACTTGTCCTTCCAATCATCATCGTTGTTGTTACTGTCCCTGCAATTGTTTGTGAGCCACAGGCAACTAAGCTTGTAAGCCTCTACCCACCTGATCGAGGCATTGCTCATCTGCGCCGTAAGGTTGTCGGCCATTGTCATAAATGCTCGCTAAGTGATAGCTACGACTTGTCAGAGGATTGCGGAGGAAGCGCAAGAGTCTGTGCTAGGACCACTAAGAATGGCGGACGCTGGAAGAGTGGTGGTGCCAGCAGCTGAAGGGTTAAGTAGGTGGGGAGGTTGTCTGCGCGCGACGGTTAGGATCGGTCGGGGGATGCCTGGAAGGGCTGAAGGCTTGGGCAAGGTAGAGGGATGTTGCGGCTTTTTGCAGTTTTGTGTGAGCAGGCTGGAATGACAGGTTTTTCGTATTTTGTGAGAAGCGCGGCTATTTTGCGGCTAAGGCGAAGGTGAAGGACGAGAAACTTCGAAGAGTGTTTGGACCAGGAGGACAATTTACTGCGGTTGCAGGAAATGGCGCCGAATGCCCTCCTTCAAGGCTGTGCCTTAAGGCTATCAAAATGTGGCGGACGCTTTACCCTTTCGATCCCCGGGGGCCTTTGCCACACCTTAAAGAAATCAACTGCTGAATGCAGCCACGGGCAACCGAGTCATATAGCCTACGCATTTGCCTACAAAGAGCTTGCTTATTGCAAACACAATAACTGCATGGAGCACCGACAACCACTCGAGCACAAAAATCGAACTGACCCGTCAGCTATAATTTCCTGATCCCATAATACTTTGTCAAAAGGACAACGTTGTCTGCCCTCTTTCAGGCGCTGCGAGTCTGCCAAACACGTTAGCATTGATAGTGGTTTCAGAATATCTTTGGTCAACGTACTCTTTGACATGCACATCTTTCATCTTTTTGAAATCCTCCTTTGTACCAGGAGAGATAAGCACGAATTGCCTTCCCAATGACTGCCTTGCAGCTCCAATTAGCATGTCAATGCTCATCTTGCGGTTGACCGAATCCATGAAGACGTCAAATTCGTCGAGACATCGGATCGGCGAGCCCATAGCTTCCCAGATCGACAGCAACAGACAGATTTGCGAAAAGGATTTTTCGCCTCCCGATAGTGTTTTGGCACCTCGACCAGAGCCGTCTCTTTTGGTGATGTCGGGTTCGACGCTGAGCTCCAATAACTTCTGCTTGTGGTCTAATCTCACTGAGCCTCGGAAGCTTCTCTCACTGAGATAATATGTGAATTGAGCCCTCGCCCAGCCAGAGATGTGGTTGCGGAACTTCTTCCACCGGTCTCGGCGTTCCATCAACGATGCCTTCAAGATATAAGCCAGATTCTCTTGGTCACGAAGCTGGCGCAAGGCACTCCGATATGCGGCGTCGGTTCTCGCTGCTTCAGCGGCAATCTCTTCCCTGGTAGCTCCTACCTGTTGCTGATACCGCTTGTAGTCCTTGTCCAATTTTTCGTATTTCTTCCTGATGCTCACTTCTGTCTCTCCTGGGTCTACAATGACACGAGGCGAGACCTGATTAGCCTGGCCTATCCAATCTTCGATCTTGGCATCCAATTCCTGTCTCTTCCGCTCGAGACTTGCTCTGTCCTGTCTCGCGTCGTCAATGCGGCCGATGGCGGCATTTTTCTCACCAAGTGCGATAGCCCTCTTCTTCGATAATCTCTGGGCTTCCGCTTCCGCTTTCTTACTGGTCACCTGCAACTCCGTTATGCGGTCATCCAATGTCTGCAGTTCAGCTCGCGCAGCATTGAGTTGCTCACGTTTGGCATCATAGGCGATAACAGCATCCTGGAAAGAGCCTTCGTGGAGACTCTTGGCTTCTTCGGCTTCTTTGAGGGCGGTTTGGAAAATTTGTAGCCTGCCATTCTCAACACTGTCCTCACTGATTGCACCATTGAGCTCTTCCACCTTATCGTCTGCTGTCTGATAAGCTACCTTTAGCTCCTCCGTTTTCCGTTTGTGTCTCACAATAGCCTGCTTCGCTCTCTCAAGCTTCTCGCGATCGCTGCGCTGTCTTGCTTCCAACTGGTTAAGTTCGAGCTTTGCCTGGTCCAATGCTTCTTGGCGTAGTCTAACCTGTGCTTCGATGTCTGTCCTCATGCGAGGCGGCCCTGACCATTCAAGAAGCGGATCTTGACTAGCGTTCCCATGTCCTGTATATTTCTGCAGATAACCCCTCCTTTTGTTATTTGGGTCGAGAGAGAAACACATTTTGACGTTGCGCGGCCTGGCGCCCTCGTATAGTACTCTAGAGGCTTCTCGCAAGTCTTCAATTAGGATCGTTTGCTCTATCGCATGTGCGATGACAAGCTGCTTCCGTACCAGATCATTGTCAATTGCGAGAACTCTCAAGATTGTATCGAACATAGCATCAGGTTCATACGGAGTCGTGTCTAGCGGGAGGGTGTTGCCAATAATGATGGGATAAGTGCATCTAGCCCGATTCATGATCCCATTCAGTGTGTTCATGTCCCTCTTGTTAGTAACAATGAAGCTGTTCAACGTGCCGCCAAAGGACTTTTCGAGCACTGAAGACCACTTTGGTTTGAGCAGACGAACATGCTTTCCCAGTGGACCGATCGGCCGCTCAGTGAATGAGCGCTCGTTCTGTATGGCTCGGAGTAGGTTGGGCAGCTCTCTGTGGTAAGCAAGATCTTGTTTGCCCTGATCTCGGGAGAGAGTCTCGAGCTCTTCCTTTCTTTTGTCGACCTCTGCCCTCTTTCGGCGAATAGGATCTTGGTGATTTGTGACCTGCTTTTCAGCCTGCTCCATTTCTGTGTCTAATTGGCTTCTCCTTGCCTGGTGGGCTTCGAACGCCGCATGTGCAGTAGTGGCGGCTTCCCTGGCCTCGTCTAGCATAGCAAGACGCGCTGCAGCGCCGCCACCATCGAGAGCAGCCAGCCGTTGCTCCTCTTCCTGGATCTCTCTTCTCTTAGCTTGGATGGTTTCTTCAGCTTCCTTCAGAGCAGAGCGGATGGTCCTCTGCTCTGCTTGTACGTCCTGAGTCTCTCTCTTAATGTCATCATGCCTTTCCTTGGCTTCAGCCTTTTCTCGTTGGACTTGTACGACTTCACCTTCAGCCTGTTGGTGGGCTGTGCTTGCTTCAGCTGACGCTTGGTCTGCATGTTGATATCGCTCGTCAAATTTTGCAAGCTGTGCTTCAGCCCCTGCGATTTTCTCGTCAGCAATTGAGATCTCCTTAACGTATTCATCCCGAATACGTTCTTGTGCCTCAACTTGTGCCCATGCAAGCTGTCTGCGGTAGTCCCGTATCTTGTCCAAGATTCCGTTGTGTCTGTCAGACATGGCGAGTTTGCTCTGAGCCTTCTCCATCTTTTCTTCCAAGACTTTTAGGTCGGGCGTGATTGCTTCAATCTTGGCTTCGATGTGGTCGAGGTTCTCTTCGATTAAGCGATAGTCCTGGTCTAACCGCTCCAATTGTACACCCTTGAGGAAGAATCGATACTTATCCGAAGCATTTGAACTACTGATGAACTGGCGAGCCATGTCCTGCGACAGGACGTTCATAGGATTGTCCATTTGAAGCGAGAAGTGGTCGCAGATTTCTTCGAGGTCTGCCTTCTTCGTAGATATGAGTCGTCCTTTCTCACTCTTGATTTTGAAGCTACCAGACCCATTCTTGCTGAAACTGCGCTCCACAATGATCGACTTGCCGTATTCGTCAGGCATGTAAGCGCCATCCCCTTGGTTCTTGATCTTCACACTAATGATAGCTCTGTCTTGACCTTCTCGAATGAAGCTTTTCAGGCTTTGGCCACGATTTGTTGAAGAAGCCTTCCCACCAAGACACAGCGTCAGCGCGGTGAGAATGGCGCTTTTCCCACTGCCGTTCTTTCCACAAATGAAATTGATCAAGGGTCCAAGCTCATATGTGAAGTTCTTATGATTCATAAAATCCTCCACATGGACTTCTTCAAGGATTCCACACTCAGCAGCGACGTTTTCCTGTTCGGTAGCTTTCCTCTCACGGATAGCTTGCGTTGCCATAAGCTGGTATGCTTCCTCATCCTCGGAGTCTCCTTCGGGGTCGGCTCGTTCATTTCTTTGGATGTCCTGGCGGGTAACAGCTTCGCTCGTCGTCCTTCTCCTCTTCCTCTGCGCAAGGTCAGTCTCATCAATTCTCCAGCTTAGAATACGACGAGGCTTACAGGGATAGTTTGCGAACTGTCAGAACCTAGGCTTGAGCCGTCTTCCTCGAGGTCGCTGTCATCTTCGGGCACGGACGCTATCGGACGCTTCACGGGTGCCATGGTTGAGTTGGAACAACTTTGTCAAGGGGCTTTATGCACGACAGCATCGAGGGGGGGAGGGGAGGAATGGGCATGCTTCTTTTGCCTGCAGGACCTGGAAGGCACCCAAAGCCAGGCGTCAAACGCGCAGCCGCGTTTTAGCGCAGCCTTGGGGGCAACGCGCTTTTCGGCAGGTCACATGACTCAATCCGAATGATGAAGCTTTTTTGGTTTATGCTACAACGTATTACTCCTGCGCATTGTAGCTCGCACTTGCTATTGAGATATGCCATGGCGAACATGGAGGCTATCTCGTCATGTTCAGTGGCTAGAGCAATCCCTCAAATGCTCTGGCCAGAACAGATATCTTGCAACCGAGTCATTTCTTCGATCTAAATCCAACGATACCCAATCCACCTACTTGAAGCCAGCCATTGGAGGCACTGCTAGGACTGAGATATCTGCACCACTTTATCGGGCTGCCCAACTTTTCCGCCCCCAAGCTCCCTCACGCTCTCAACGAGAGGATATCAAAGTTGGTGGCATAATCCGCAGCATTCGAAGGCAGAAACACGCTTCTTTTGCCCACATATCAGATGGATCTACGCTCGTTCCCATACAAGTTGTCTTAGACCCTAAGCTAAGCACAGGGTGTGTTGAACTCTTGAAACAACCACGTTACGGCTCTGACTCTACTCTTTAGACTGACGAACGGTACCTTTGTGGAGGTTAAAGGTAGATGGCAGTCTTCTCCTGCAAAAGGCCAGAGCAATGAGCTCGTGGCTTCGCAGGTTAAGATACATGGACCCTCGGACCCTGAGGTACATAAACTCGCAGCCAGCTGGCAGCAGACGTGTTGAACTAATGGTATGCAATGACAGACATATCCGGTGCAGAAAAAATACCAGACAAACGAATTCCTGCGCGGGATCCCTCACTTGCGCTTGCGCACGCCGTTCAATTCCCTTCTTATGCGAGCCCGTGCCCAGCTTCTTTCGAATATTCATGAGTTCTGCGACTGCACTCGTGGCTTTTACACATCTCTCCAAGTACAACCGCCGCTAATCACATCATCGGATTGTGAGGGTGCTGGAGAGGTCTTCACAGTCGCCCCTCGTGGAGATAGTAACACTCTTCCAAGCTCAAAGAAAGTGGAACAGCACTACTTCAAAGATCCAAAGTACCTCACCGTTTCGTCTCAACTCCACCTTGAAGCCTTCTCTGCTGAGTTGGGCGACGTATGGACATTGTCACCGACATTTCGGGCTGAGCAAAGCGACACCCCACGCCATCTCAGTGAGTTCTACATGTATGAAGCTGAGCTTCGTGGAGTCGAGAACCTACACGCAGTCATGATCACGGTACAAAATGGCTTGAAGATGTTAGTCACGAAGCTGCGCAATAGCCCTCAAGGAAAAGAGCTGCGGGAGTACTATGAGAATCGCCAGAGACAACCTGAAGAAGAAGAGATAGATTTGTATGACAGGTGGAATCGACTGATAGTTGGGCGCTGGGAGATCATATCATATACCGAAGCAATGACCGAGCTAGCAAAGGCCTATCAAGCCGACCGAGGCATCTTTGAACATGCGCCGACATGGAAGAAGGGCCTGCAGTTGGAACACGAGAAATGGATTGTGGCCGTTCTTGGCCAAGGACGCCCTATTTTCGTTACGGACTACCCTAGGGCCCTAAAGCCGTTCTACATGTTGCCTTCAAATTCACAGGGCGAGCATGACGGGGGCGAGACTGTCGCATGTTTTGACCTCCTGTTTCCATTCGGCTACTGCGAAATTGCTGGCGGTTCGCTTAGAGAACATCGTTTGGAAAACCTGATTAAGAATATGCGTCAGCAGGGAATGCTCAAGAAGAAAGACGCAGGTTCATCTGCACCAGATCTCGTTCATAACGCTTCATCGCCACTTTCAAACTACCCCTTTCTTGAGCCAGGGGAAGATCTTGGCAACTTGAAATGGTATGCTGATCTGCGGAGATATGGCAGCAGTCCGCACGGGGGCTTTGGCATGGGGTTCGACAGGCTAGTGGCCTATCTTACCGGGGTGAGTAATGTGAGGGATGTGGTGCCGTTCCCAAGGACTTGGGGGCGAGCAGATTGTTGATAGCATGCGCACAGGTTGTACAGTGACGGAAGAGGCTTGTAAATAGCAGAAACAGACGATACCCGATCCTAAACCAGAGTCCATTACCTCACAACTGCACCGGGGTATATGCTCGCTTGCTAAAGTCCATATAATCATCGACGTAGAAAGAGATGCTTGCTTGACAGCAAATCTCTAAAATTTGGGCAGAAAGTCTTCCCTTGCTTGGACGTTCAGCAACAACATTCACCCACCACCCTTACCCTCCTCATCTCCCTCCCCCTCAGCACCCTGCTCATCCACCAACTTCCCCTCCGCCTTCAACCGCCTCTTCTCCATAACATCCCAATTATACACCCTCGCCGTCGCCACCTCCAACGTCGTAATCTGCACCCTCAAAAACTCCAGGTCCTCCTCTGCCGCCTTCAAACTCTCCCTCGCCGTCTCCAGCTTCCCGGCCAACATCTCCTCCGCCTCCCCCAACGGATACGCCACCATCACATTCGCGCCCAGCCATAGATACACCTCCTCCAACTCCGCCGGCCGCACAACCGCTTTCGCATACAGCGTATCGGCTAGCGGGAACGTGGTCTCGAGCTCCTGGACCTCAGACTCTTCCTTCTTGGCCTTCTGTCTCCGTAAAAACTTTACCGTGTCGAGCGTATTCTTCATCTCCGGGATCTTCTCCCGCAGACTCTGTGCGTGTTTCTGCTTGTTGGCTTCCATAAACTGGTATTTGGAGATCATTTCCTGGAAGCGGTGGAGGGTGGGCTCGACGTCGGTGAGGGCGGAGACGTAGTCGCTAACGGATGACATGAAGGGGAAGACTGGGATGCCGCGCGGGTTGGGGGTAAGGTCGGGCGCATCTTTCGACGGAGTGGAGGAGGGTCTGTGGGGGAGTGAGTTGGAGGCTTACGGTGTGGCGTTGGGGGAGCAATTGTGTCATGACGGAGTCCAGGGTCAACCCAGGTTTGTAGTGATGGGAGGATATTATGGGTGCTTAGGGAACTGAGGGGTTGGAGACTGGTACGTACGCTTTTGAGATATCTGCTGCCATCGCGGGCCAGTGTGCTGTGAACTGCTGCAGCTAAATTGGAGCCACAGTCACGCGATTGTAGAAGAAACCCTTAGTAAAAGGACTGCTATAGGTGCGGAATTGTGACTCTACAGCCGCAGCTATCTGCGATCCGTCCTAACATTATAGAATACGATCACTTCGGTCAAATTTTCAGTGGACGGAGGGGTCTTGGCGCTGCGCTCTGACGTAAATCGTGCAGCATTCGGATGATAGTCCCTTCCAGCTTGTAAGGACGAATGTGTGCAGCGAAGCGCGACATCTCCCTATCCGTGCACGAGAGACCACCCAAATGCCAATTTTCATTGAAAATTGCGAGACGATATTAACTCCTTCCATCCTAAGACCCCGAATACATGTTTCAGCCATGCACTTGACAGTGGAATTCAAGACTAGATTGAGGACCATTGGCCCATCCTGCCAGGTACCAATGGCGGGCTATAACTGGTGCCAGATGCTTTTGTCCCATGTCTTGATCCAGCTTGCCCTACCCTAAGTCTCCCTCAGATTTACAGATCATGTGGGCTCAACACAGTACGAATCGGCCGTGAACCTTAGGGAATTCTTCCGGCGCAGAGTCTCAGGATCCAGATAAATGCGCAAACCTATTTCGTCCTGACCAAGGTCGAAGACTCGCAGGATCATGTAAACTTGGGTCGCCGCCTGTCCGTCGGTCAATACCATCTGTTCCATCTTTGAGATCTCACGTATTAGCTTGTGATGCTGGGAAAGCGTTCAAGAGTTACTCGAGGACTTACTCTCTGATATTGAGACTTGCTCATGAAGAAACGCGTGTTGCATTCTTTGGTCGTTGTCTTCACTTCGAAGTAATAAAACGGGCGAGCGTTTTGCCAGACAGCAGAAGGCAAGTAACCCTTATCAATCAATAATTGGGTGAAGTTGCCATGGATGTCGTTGTAGATTATGTCTGCCGTCTCAGCACCGTTCCAACTTTCCATGTCACTGTATTTCCTGTGGATGTTCACTTCTCCTCGAACGTTGCTTTTCCAGTTATCTCGAGTGAAGCCCGGCAACTGCAGGCGAAGAAGCATTTCGAAGACCTTGGGCGTTGACAGTTAGCCTTGGCAGCAGCATACAGTTGATAGGTCAACCTACAAAGAGTTCACCCGCAGCACCAATCTTCATATCATGCCTCACTTGATTCTGTGAGCGATTGCCAAAGACCGCATCGGAGAGGGCTGTACGTTGGCGATTCGTGCCTGTGCCGGAGGCAGGAGGCACCAGTCGCCCATTGCGGTCAAACAAGGAGGGAGATGGGAAGCCTGCACGGCTCGCTGCGGCGATGACGCGATCAAGAAGCATGCGATATTCTTCGTTGCCACCAAATACTCTCGAAGCTGGATCCTGATTCTCCGGACTCGAAAATCGACCTGGAGATGGTATGGGAGTGATTGGATGTGCCGAAAGCGATGTGCGTTTCGGTTGATGAAACGTGGAAGGAAGGCCACTATTTGGCCAGTTCGCAGATGTCGTAGATCCTCCAGCGATCGAGTTTGGGCTTGGTGTTGTAGTCGGCGTGAACGGTCCCCGTCCCGGTGAGCGATCTCTCGCGGCGACGGGCGTGGCTCTTTGTTGACGCGCTGAACTCGAGGTAGCGCTGTCTGTTCCCACAGTGTGGTATTCCAGGTCCTCTTCGTATTGCGTCGTCGATTGTAAGGGTACTAAATCTGGGACCTCAATGATGCCATAATCTTCGAGAAGGTCGTCAAGCACAGACTGGGAGCCAGTTAACACTGCTGTTAAAGTTGATTTTGCTGCTGTGTCTGATATCGCAAGGTATCCAAGTAATTGATTTGGTAGTTGAGATAGATAGCACCGCTCTCTGGCAGTGCTGTCTCTAGGCACAAAGAGAGTTAATTTGTTGCCGTCTTCCTTGATATGTAGATTGGCCTTGCCGCTTTCGACAGTTATTCGACCACCGCCTTGACACAGAGTGAGTGTCTTTGAGAAGCCATCGCTGCGATAGACATCCGTCGCCAGAAGTGTTTTGTAGAGAGACCGGTCGCCATCACGAACTTTATGGCTCTTAAAATGGACAGCACACCTAGTGATACACTTATCAGTCCTTGATCACCGGCCCATTTCCAAACCTTACCGAAACAATGCAGAGGCCTTCTGCCTGAACTTGTAGCTCAAATCCGGATCTCTTTCTCCACCTTCCACCATGGACTTCTCTTCCACTATCCTGGACATATAACGACCTTGCAGCCCCAGAGCAGATAGGAACGGCTGCATTTCGTGGACCTCCTCCATCGTGAAATGTAGTATTGGTGCTTTGCCTTTGAAAGCGTTGCCATATTCACGCCGATCGACAATAGAAAAGTTGTATCTGGTACTTCTTAGTGTCACGGTGTCGTCCGCCTCTTCGACTGGAAAAATGTCAAGTAATTTGAGCTCCTCTAATGCTCCTTCTTTTGGCTCTCGACAGTTGATTTCAAGCATGAAGCGCTTTACTTCGCCAATGGTGGCTCGCTTCCCATGTGCCAGGGCCTTCAATTCTTCGATGAACGTGTCGATATTTGGCACTTTTACGCCGAGTTCTTGGAAGAAGTCCTGAAGTTCAGCATACTCGGTGGCAATGGCAACCATCTGAGCAATGCGGGTGGCCCCCGCCCAAAGGCATGATGATGTCGAGTACCATTTCTTTTGCGGAAGCACGTAGATCAGAAGCGATACTTCGAAATATTGCCTGCGATGAAATCTGCTGTCAGGGAGTGTTAACGGTCGAGCAACAGGACGTGTGCTTACACTATTTCTAGCCATACTGTTCTATTCCCCTTCATGCGCCACAACCTGCCGTAGATCTCCTTCACCTCACTGGGATTGACGGAGTCCAAGCGTCTAATCCATTCAAGCTCATGTATGTAATCCATGTGAGTTGCATGAGAAATAAGAAGGATTCGTTGAAATAGCCGTGGGAAAGCCTCATTGCCTTGATAATGCTTCACGGGGGCGAGCGGATGCTTTACTCGCAGAAACCTGGGCGCATTCCACACACAATCCTTGGGGAGTGTCCAAATCGCCGCACGTGATCCTAGGGGCGGTACATATATGAGCTTCTCCTTTCTGAAGGCTTCTCTTTGGACCTGTTAGTAGTTGCGAAAAAAGCACCAGGGATAGACCCACCTGACTGCGTCATAGTCGTCAAGCCGACTGTGCGCCTCGATGGCTTTGTATACTTCGAATAGGCCTCCCCTATATTCTGTCGCTGGATTACCACGTACCAGATATCGGAGGACATCAATGTAGAACCTGATATCAGCTTTCATTCCGACTTTGAAAATTTTCAGAAACTTCCAACATTGCTCAGAGTCTTCGGTAAGCTGAGCTGGCAGTTGGAGAAAGGGCAGCACTCCCGCAGCGCCGAATTGCTCGCCCTTGTCCTTCAGGTCGGGCAATGGTAGGTAAGTCAATTTGAGACTTGACATTCCCGAGTTCTCGCAGGGAACAGGCGTATTTTCCAGGGCAGCCACAATTTCTGGTTTCATCAGGCTCGAGTAAGAGCTCCAATGCGCTTGCAGAGTACCTATGAGCTTTTCTGGACACCACTGAGTGATATGGAGGAAGACCTTCGAAAGGGTACAGGGCTTTGATGACCCGATAAGTCGAGGAATTCGTTGAACACCTGCCACCTCTTCGAGCCAGCATTTCCATGACCGACCGCCCCGGCATGCACTGTCGGCCACAGCTTTGAGGTATGCAGGGTGAATGAAATGAATCATCAATGGGCTTCCTCTGCTTATTAGTCGCCGAATCCCATATTCGTCGTCCGATTCAAAGTACACATCATCAACGTATATGGGCGACCCAAAGAAGTCGGGGAATTGGCGATACACAGCCTGATTGTTTTGGTCCCTTAAAAAGATGCGTTTGTCCAAACTGGTCGTATCCGTTCGAAGATGCCAATACATATATCGGAGATGGGCAATGGAGCACTCCAAGCTCACTCGGCCGTACTCTTGATATCTTCCATATATCAAACCCATCACTCGTTCTGGAACGCAGCGTTCAACGCCAAGCTTCGAAAACAACTTGCACCGATCTGGATTCTGGGTCGCGCTCAACTCCACAAGTCTCAGGTTTAGGTCCGTTGGCACAGGAACACCGCCATTGTCTGGATAATAGATAGGCCTTTGATGACTGGATATTAATCGTCCGTCTTGCAATGGAATGATCTCTAGACCTCGAAGAAGGCGCAGTGTATCCGCCCAGCCTATTTCAAAAGCCTCGATCAGTAGTTTCGCCACTCGAGTATGCCAGTCTTCATCACTTGTAGATGCAGTTATTTTCGGGTTGGATCGCTTTGCGTCCACTTGAATTCGGTCAAAAATTTCAGCATAACTGATGACGCTCACTCCAAGCTCTTCCAGTTTTGTGAAGCTCTCGTACTTTGATGAGAGATAGATTTCATTGGCCAAGTCATCAAACAGGGGCTCGTAGTACTGGTCGAGATAGACCAGTGGTAGATATCGGATGTCCTTTGGGCATTTCAGAGTGCCTTGTCCTCGAGTTCTCAGGACTTCGGTGTGTTGTAGTAGGTTGATAATTTTTTGCGGCAGCTGGGCCCAGAAATCATCGGATATGGGGTTTTCTGGGAGATAGCTTAACCACTCGTATTGGAGCGAAGGATGTTCGCAAAACTTAAGCACGGCATCCCGGAAGGTCTCCGCAACACCATCCAGAATCGCCTCGTTTCGATCTGAATGGACTACATCCTCTCGGCTGGCTTGAGTGAGAAAGTCGGACTGGATGAGAAACTGCTCTTGGTTAGTCGCCTATACTTGGGATCCAATGATTGCGCAACATACGCTGAAGCCTACTCTGCGAAGAGGTAGGTATGCAAAGACGTGTTGCAACTCTATGACTGGTACAGAATTGCTGTCAACAGGAAAGGCAAGCACAACCTCTGCTTTATCTGTGCGCTTCTGTGTATGATCGGTAGGAAGATTGCTGAGCTGTCTTATGGCAATATGGTAGAGACTAGTGGTTTCCTGACGATCTTCTGCGGGTCCGGAGACTTTGATCAACCTTGCTATGTTTCCTTCGTCTTCGTGATAGGAGTATGCGATCTCAGACAACGGCTGGTTTGGCCTATGAATACAGATAGTAATCCTGACAAGTCTCTTGAGAAATAAGAGAAGAGTGTCGGGCAATTCAAGTAGGTCGGCGACACGTTGTTCGAATTTTGTGGGGTCCGTAAGTCTGAGTGTAATCCGGGTGTAGACATCTTCTGGAAGTTCCTCGTGCTCTTGATTCTCAGGTGTGATTATTCCGAGCCCGTTTTGTCCATGCTGGTGTTCGAAGGAGAAGGAAAATGGCCCAGATTGAATATGTACCCGTGAGGCGATCTTGAACACGGACTTGAAGCCGATGCCTTTCTCGCCAATGTACCCCTGCGTGAACGTCTTTGTGCTCTGTCCAACACTGCAGATAGCCCTTACGTCCGCTTCAGTGAACCCGTCCTCATTGGAATCGACGATCACCTTCTCAGGGTATGCACTAAACTTGATGTAGACCGCCTCATTTGCCGCCCACGCTCGCTTGTATTCGTTGTCTTCGGCATTTTGGGTAAGTTCGAAGACAAAGCGGGTGTCCTTTGAATAGATATTCGTGGCAAGACTGCGAGTGGTGAGCTTCGAATTTGACGAGTGTAGGGAGATGGTACGTTTTAGTAGAAGCTCCCAGTTTAGCTCGAACACTCTCCAAAGCCTTCAGGACCGCTGGTGGAGTTTTTTCGCGGTCAGCTTGACTGATGCCCCCATTGTCTTGTCTAATACTGTCTATGATATCACGCGCCGCTTTTCGTGATAGCATACTCATTTTTATGCCTCGGAGGTTTAGCTTAGAGCAGCTGTGAGCAGTGTGAATGGCACTGAGAGTCAACTCCAGTCGACAATGGAATATTAGCTTAGCAGGAGTGTGCGCTTAGTGCCGCCCAAAAAGCGAACCAACAAGGTAGAAAGTGAAAGGCATTCGGCAGTGGGAGGGGGGACATCGGAGAGAGTACAATGTACGGAATAAAAAATCGACGGGCGTGCTAGGCAGCAATCTCGGCCGGCCATGGTCAAGCGGCCTCATGAATGCAACAGCTTGTACGTCATGGAAACCTGAGAGGCTGAATCAACACACCCTTCAGACCTTTGGCGTTTCGATGCTCTGTTTGGGCCATATGCTGTGCGTCCTTGCCTCGGTCGTTCGCCAAGGGGATCCATTTGATGGTCGAGCTGGAGCACTCCTTGATGCCTGAATCAGGAGACCATAGCCCTCCACGGAAGAGTGTCCGTCCTTCGCAATCAGCAAAGTACACCGAGTCTTTAGCTGTACAACCTCTGGAAGTCTTAGCCGGTTCAAGCATGGAAAAAAGGTCCACAGGCCAGCCAATGAAGGACAGATAGACGCCCACCATATGGCAAAATATGGCGAAACATTATAGTGCCGTTGTTACGCGCCCTTCATACAAGGGCTGTCATGCGGGAAAGAGTGGATGAAGTGGAGCCTGTTGGCCGCCGAATAGGCGCGCCTAAGTTTCGGTTAGTTGGATCGCAGACAGCACCAAAAGCTTCCTGAGTGTAGAGTATGAAAAAGCGATTCGGTTTCGACGGTTAGAGAGGCCTCATGTGTTCCGAGAAAACTGACCTAGTTACTCTCATAATCCATCTCAAGAGCACTGCGTGTTGCCTCAGACTATCGTTGGGCATTCCTTGCTGGTGGGAGCGCTGGTAAACCAATTTAGAGTGGCCCTCTACATGGTTCCACATAGCACAAAGGACCGGGTTGTGATGGTGAACCTAGCGGGTTTGAGCTCGGCGGCAGAAAGCGCTGCGAGTAAAACCAGTGCGTCTCATCGAATGCAGCGCCTCTAACCTTTCAATTTCGAAATTAGGCCAATGGTATTCACAATTATCACTTGCAATGACGCTTCGAAAGGGAAAATTAACCGGCTGAATCTTAAGCTTGGTGAAATTGGGATCAAGGGCAAATTCTGGGGACGAAAACAGTTGATAGTGTCAAGAAGTACACAGTAGACAGGCCGCCTTGAAAGCACACTGGGATTAAGTTTTCCTAGCCCAGCTTGGCCTCGGGCCCAAAAGCGATACATCGATCCGTAATCTACCGCACTCCCGGCTTTGAGCATTGCGCGAGTGCCTTTTGCCTCAATTGCAGGATCGGGCTACGATGATCCCGCAGTCGAACGAACATTGTTCCGCTAGCATGTGTTCACTATGCTGCCTCTAGAATATCATCCATCATTTCTTCCAGGAAAGCTGACAACATATCGAAGGTTGAGTCTACCGAAGAATCGGACGCCCCGAGCCATGACTAACTGGATCAAGAGGAACAGGCGAAGAGCCGCACTCTGAGCTTTCTACGTCTACCATATCCTCTTAGTGTTACGTGCTCAAGAGGACTTACCTGACTTCTAGTCAAGCTTTTCAGATACGACCAGTGGTAGTGAGGACCATGGTTCGACATCTCTACCCCATTTTGGGCTGCCACCAACGAACATACAAAAAGGACTAGCCTTCGTCTTTATCGAAGTGAAGCGAGTTTTCAGTAATGCTTTAGGAATTTTCATTTCAGTCGCTTCCGGGATCGACATGAGGAGGGTAGTTAAGGGGCTAGTGAAGCAGGGTAGAGCAATTGATAAGGGCAAAAGAGCTCAGCGCTGGCCACACCTAAGATGTAGAGGTAGCAGTCCTCGCTGAGTTGTATTGTCTCACAGTCACCAGCGGTCGGGCGGCGTTGCATCATCCTTTTCAAGGTGAAAGAGGTGATAGGATGTCGTGACCAGGGGCCTTCCTTCATCTTCTCAGAGGCTCCCTGACTTTGTCTGCGAGGGACACCACGGATCTCATTCCTCGACATATGCCGGAGTGAATCATCGCATGTTCGAGGCGATGTGAATTGTAACAAACACCTTCGGATTACTGTTGACGCTTCACGCACGCGTCCTCTGTCACACCTCCCTCATGACGCCGACTCAACTTCCTCCCGGCCTGATTTTTGAACCTAACCCCCTGCTGAAATCAAATCGCAAGTGCCAGCTTCATTACATCTTCGAATCCAACTCACGATCGTCCGTTCCTGCCAGCTGTTTGAGGCATCCTCCCTTAATCCAAGTTCTCTATTTCTGTACTGGGATCATGACCAGCACTTTAGTGGACCAAGTCAGCCGCCGGCAACCTGTCACACCTCCATCGAAGTCAGCTCTTGCCGTCTACTTTGACAGTGACACTGAAACTTCTTCTGATACGCCTGACCTCCAAGCCCACTCTTCTGATGACCTAATGGCAGCTGAAATCTTGACGGCCCTCTCTGTCGCCAAGGATAATTCTACCGAATATCTCGTCAATGATAACCCCACATCCACGTCTGCCGGAATGAATCAGCACAAGAAAGCTGCCACTAATAAGTTTGAACCCATCGCTGAAGGCAGTGGCCGTAGCGGTCAGGCAGAAATTGTCTATAAAACCGTCAATGACGATGACGATACCATTCCGGACGTCAACGAAACTCAGCACGTCGAGTTCGAAACAACTTTCACAGAGGCTAATGAAGTCGACGGAAGCAACGATAGGCCTAGATGCTGGGGCGATATCAAATATCCTCGTGTCGGTACCTGCGACCACGAGTTCAAGATCGTCAATAAAGGAGAGCGCTATCGCAAGGTCGTTTCCGACTTCTTTGGCCGCAATAAGAGAGCGACTGCCAGCGTGCCATTCGACTGCTATCCAACCATCTGTCGCACATGCTACCAACGCCTGGTATATAGACTGGGCTCCATGAACAAGGACGAGCCAGAGAAGGATGCAGCTGCTGTTGCAAAGCTTAGGTGCGATGCCATTATTGCTGCTCTCGAGAAGATGAAAGAGAAGAGGTTTGTTGACCGCAACGGACATGAATGGCCATGGTGGTGCGGTCTAGAACTCCAGCTTACCAATAACGGACAGGCATTGCTCGAGACTCCTGAGCTGCTGGAAGCAGAGATTGGGAAGAAGAACGGAGAAGTCGCAAAGTGGCAAGCTGAAAAGGCTAAGAGTCCAAAAGGAAAGCCGTTCAAGCGCCTACACAGGAGAGCCAAGCCGGAATATCTACCTGACTGGCTTCAGAAGCTCTGCCAGGCAAACACAGAGGACGCTGGCGCCAATGGTGTCGCCACTAGTACAATCGGGGACAGAAACGGGGTAAGGTATTCGTTTGATGAACTTATTTTGATCATCAAAGCTGTCAAAACATTCTGCCACGAAAGTGGATGTGCATTCCCAACCATTGAAGCCATTCCGGTTTCCGTTGGTCTGCTTGACGAACAAATCGTCAAAGAAAAGAGAAAGCTACGTGCCGCAGCCAACAAAATGAAGAGCGACACAAAGAAGGCTGCAGTTGAGGCGGAACGTCAAGCTCGCGACCAACCAAACAACTCTCTCCGCAAGAAGATAGCTAGCAATAAACGCAAGGAAGCCAACGACGCGCTTGCCGAAGCTGATGCGCGGGAGCGAGATGTCGACCATGCTCAGGAGGATGCCTTGGTGTCTGCAGGTAGATTCACAGCGAAAACGTGCATGCTTTTGATATAGGACTAACACTTCTTGTCTACAGCCACAATCCCAGGAAAGAGGTACAAGTCTGATGTGACTCCAGGCAGAGTCGGCAAGGTTAGGATTGATCTGAAGAAGATGAAGGCTGAGAAGGTGGTTGAGTCTACTACAAAGGCTAGCAACGGTCGTGATGTCGACGGGGAATATGGGCAGTCCGACGATGGAGATGCCAAGGTGGATGCCAGCACACTGCCAGCCAAGCAAGCTCGAATTTCCAAGAAGCCAGAGCGCAAGAACTATAGAGCATGGGTCATAAAGAAGTACGGTTCCTGGCCTCCACCACCTGCAGCCAACGTAGCAGGGGTTCGCGCGCGGATGGCGGAAGCAAGGCGTGATGGTTATGGCCCTGCCGTGGTAAGACGTATGCCTGGCGAACCATACGTATCTGAGACCGAGTCTGAGCCTGAATGAAGCCCGGGGAAGGACTGGGAGTGAGATAGCCAATTGACAGTGTTAGTGTACTTGGTCAAAATGAGCCACAGTCGGCTCGAAGTGAGCTTATTAGCAGAGCGAAAGCTTGAATTTGTCTGTTTGCCTCTAATATCAGGGTGACGCGACCAATGTCTGTCCCAAAACATGCTCAACCCTGTAGGCACTTACACTTGACGTTATAAACAGCCTCCGTCCTGGTACATGCTCGCCGAGTTGCCAATTCATTCTTGTGATGTTCTCACATCTGCCCAAGCGCTGCGAGAGACTACTTGGCGTCAGCAATATCAGAATGTCCAGGTCAGTGTTATAGGAGACAACGCATCTTCTGGTTTGTTAGAATTGCAACGTCCGGCCTAGTTCTATGAGAGATTACTCGTCCTTGACATCCATGGTACCGCAATGTTCACAGTAATACCGCAGGTAGCGGGGTGAGTATTGGTTGGAGGAGGCACTGACATCTTAACAAGTGTAGAAACTCGGAGGCACCGAGCGTATGCAAGGATGAGCCCTGGCAGAAGATAGGAGTGGGCATAATGCAGAGCAGACGTTGGTTGCATGAAAAGAATGCATTAGTCTCAGATCTACCATAGTACATACTGCCCTTGGGGCCCTTGGATCTTGCGGTCCGGCAGCTGTGTCCACATATTCTTGCCCATCCGTCTCCGTATTGCCTTAGCTTCCTTCTCCATTTTTTCTCTCGTCCGAGTTTTCTCTTCCTTTAACAGCACTGATAAGCCTGTGTGTGGCGGCCGCATGATGTTGATTCGGCCAAAGGCGCGGTAGTCGGGTGCCCGGCCATAGGGACCTCGGTTCGTCCATGCTTGGGCAATGTAGATGGATGTTGGGTCAGGCGTGTAGCCGTCACGGAAAGACTTGGTGGGATTCTGGTGGGGAAGCGGTGGTGTTATGGATGGGTCTGCTGCGAATGATGTTGAAGGTTGTGGTGTCAATGAGGGCTCTTCTATCGAGGAGGGTGGTTTTTCTATAGCAGCTGATGACGGATTGGATACATTGGCCGGCGAGGGCAGACCAAGGCCCATTCCACGAGCGACGATTGCTTCATCGCGAGCCTGGATCAGATGTTTACGGACGTCTTTTGCAACCTTCTTTGCCGAGAAGCGCATCTGTAGAATTGCTTCATCGATGGGCTTTCCCGCTATTTGTCTTGCGAGTGGTGCAAGCTTTTTCATCGAGGTCTTGAAAAAGTGCGATCGTGATAAAGACGTGCGTTCTGTACGGGCCAGTCGCATTTCCTTCGTCAGACGTCCGCGACGGCGTATCTGACGGATCAACATGCGCCGCTGCCATCGCGAGCGCGCCGTTGGGCGAGGGTTCAGTACTGGAGCGAGGTTGTTGGGGTTGCGAGATTCGAGAGAGAGCGGATTCTTCTGTATATTTCCCTCTGCGGCTGCTTTGTCTCCTTTCTTACTGCCCTCAGTCTGCTGTGATTCCTCACCAGCAAAGAGACTGTTGTCAGCCAAGTCTCCCATCTTTATTGCCAAAGCATTTGCCGCATTTTCCTGCTCTTTGAGCTTGGCCTTGACACTTGCAGCTGCAGCATCTGGATCGGGGATTATGGCTTTCGGCGGAGCAAGGGGTTTTGGTTCAGGTCCTTTGCGTTGCGGAAGATTGCTGGGAGTTGCGAATTGGGTGGTCGTGGCCCGGCCATCTTTGCGCAATTTGGGGACGTCTTGTAGAGCTGTGGAGGTCTGGAAATGTTGACGCTGGAGAAGAGATAGCGACGCCAGGCGCAAGCAAACATCCGCTGTGTTCGTTCGAGTAGGAATTCCAACCGCTCCCCGAGCTGGAGTGATGTTAGCGAGGTAACACACGCCTTCATTGAAGCAGATGCATTGTATAACTTGCCAGAGCGTGCCACACAGGTGGCAGAGAAGCCAGCAGACATTGCAAGGAGCTTCCGTCAATACCACCTCATGTTTTGTGGTATGTCAGACCAAGACCATCAACATCAATGTCTTTTCGCGTTTTTCAGGATGGAAGTATCAGGGCGCCGTTTAGCCGGCTTAGCTAAAAGGTCTACCAATTGGAACCCCTGCTTGGGCATGTAGAGACGGGTTTGGCGGCCACGTTTTTTAGCCCAGAACGCTACATCACGCGGGATCGACAGGGTGCAGTGCTGCAGAGAATCGTCCACCAAGGGAAATATTGCCCTTCTTTGTTCAACCACCTTGGACACCCCCACTGCTTGCAAGGCTATGCCTGTGCGTAGTCCGGTTTCTAATAGGCAATTCCATTTTGCACTCCCGAAACTCAGTTCCCCACTACTTCTCTCGGTTCCTCGCTCGTCAGTTCTGACAGCGTGCATTCTTCATCAACGCCTCGACTCGGCTTCTTCCCTGGTATGGAGCATGGAATCAACTGCTAAGGGAAAAGCTGGTTGTGCAGAGCCGTTGATAGAGCACCAAGAATAACCCGAACTAGAAGACACATATGCGCTCCTTCCCCGTCAAGTGGCACGCGCAGAGGGGAAGGAAAAGATGGACATCAACTCACTGCTGTCTCCTCAAGAGACACCACGTTCGAAACCGCCTACACCAAGTCCGCAGCCTCAGTCTCCTCACAGACATGTGCCTCGAGCTCGGTCCGGCTCTTTCAGACCCACTCCTACTTCCTCGCCGTTCAATAATTCCACCATACCTGCCTCGAGCCTCCCACAATATATCCTAAGCCCCATCAGGACTTCTATGGGCATGGGCTCATCTCCGGCGATTAGTCCCACTGGCGGTGTTTACGGTGCGACTCCGCCTAGGGGCGACTTTTCCTCAAGTCGTAGCTCGTCAACGCACAACATGGACACACTTGCAGACATAGCTTCTATGCAAAACCACCAACCACAGAAATCCGCGCCTCCCATATTGAGAAACAGGGAGTCTTTCGAAAGCCAACTCTCCCCTTCTACTATGTTTCCGACCGTTCAGGCCGTTCCCGCCGCCTCGAACCCGCGATCGTCCTTTGATATCGCAATGGTGGAAGCGTCTAAAAGCACAATGCGCACAAATTTCGCCGACACTTCTTTACCGGAGGAAGCCCAACAAAAGGCCACCAGTCTGTCTGAGACCCTACAGAAAAATCCCTATGCGTACGCTTCACACGTGGGGCTCGTCAATCTCCTCCATCAAGGCTTCTTCGCTCACGTATATCCACCTGATTCGCTCGATACTCATGGCGATCCACAAACATACGACCTTCTTGACGACCTTCGCAAAGCAAGAGAAAACATGGACAAGCTTTTCGCAGTTGGTGAAGACTTGTGGCTCGACTGGATCAAAGACGAAAGTATGCTGGCTCGAACTATGGAGGAAAGGATTGCAGTTACTGAGATGTGCGCAAGAGCTGTGCAAGAAGAACAAGGAAGTACGAAACTTTGGATCCAGTATGGCGACTGGGTTCTTCACTGCTATGAGCTGGTCCACGACGGCCACAAGCAAAATAACTCATCCAGACTATCTCAAGAAGATATGATCATGGGAGAGGTAGCGTTTGATCGACAGCTGGTGCTTGATACTTGGAAAGCAGCCACTCACAACACGAAATGGAGGATTGACGACAGCCATCTTGTGTGGGATCGTTACATCGAACTTGTAATGGAGGATCTGAAAATGGCGAATTCTGAAGAATTGATCGACTCGGTCAAGTTACTCTTCGAAGACCGGCTTCAATATCCCCACGCCAACTGGGAGGGAACATTTTCGATGTACTCAACATTCATCACCGAATATTGTAATCACGGTTGGGAGCACATTATGACTAAAACTCGCAAGAATACCGTGGATGTGAGGCTGACGTGGGATGTGCGCGAGAGATTCGAGATTGCTCTCCAAAGAGCACAAGAATTAGGGAATCGTGATGCTGAATACAACACCTTCGTTCAATACGTGGAATGGGAGAAAGCGGAAATCCAGGGCAAACGCTCAGCCTTTGAATTGGCGAATGCCCTGTATGAAAGGGCTGCACTCCGATTCCCTTCCGATACAAGCCTCTGGGAGGATCATGCCATTTTCATGATTGACGAAACGTACAAAGCACCGGCAAGCGACTCGTCATTGTCCATGCTCGATCGTGCTACACGACATTGCCCTTGGTCTGGCTCGCTCTGGTCCCAATATCTGCTCAGTTCCGAAAGAGCTGGTGCACCCTTCACTGCTACTGAAGAGATCAAGCACAAGGCAACCAGCACGGGCCTTCTTGATGTTGGGGGAATGGACGAGGTCTTGAAGGTCCATACTGCATGGTGCAGCTATCTCCGCCGAAGAGCTTTCCGCGCAGAATCAAGTGACGAGGACCTAGACGTTGCAGAAATGGGAATCAGGTCGTCCATCGAGAACATACAAGAACTCGCCAACAATAAATACGGCGAAGGAAGCAACCCTGACCCTCTTTTCCGTCTTCAGCGCATCTATATCAAATACTTGAGCGAAAGCGGTAGCTGGGACAGCGCCAGAGACGCATTCCGAGGGTTGGCTGAAAAGCAAGGCGACTCCTGGCAATTCTGGTTAAAGTTCTACGCCTGGGAGATGATGCGGTGGGCTAGATTTGTTCAAGGAGAAAAGGGTGGAAGGAAGACGCCCACCCCACAATATGCGACTGCGGTTTTGAAAGAAGCGCTGAAAAGACCTAATTTGGACTGGCCGGAGATGATCATGGACTCTCTCACCGCGCACTGCGAAGACCATGAAGATGTCGAAGAGCTGCAGCTCGCCATTGTAGAGATAAAAAAGACGACAAGACTCGTTACTCAGCGCCGAGCAAAGGAAGCCGCTGAGGCTGCTGAGGCTGCAGCACTGGCGCGAGCGCAGGCCCAGCAACTCAGCCAAGACCAAGTGAATAGCACCGAAATGGTTGCGAACGGGCTGCACATTGGCAAGCGCAAGCGAGACGATGCAGAAGTCGACGAGCCCAGCAAGAAGTCCAAGGGGGAAGAGCTCGGCCAAAGTCTTAATTTAGCTGCCCCCACAACAGAAAACGAGGTCAAGCGCGATCGGGAACACGCAAGTGTCAAAGTGCGAAATTTACCAGAAGGTGTGACAGAGACCCGTGTCAGGCGATTTTTCAGGGATTGTGGTACCATCAACAGCCTCAAGCTGCTTAACAAAACTGCTGTGATCGAGTTCAACGAGAAAGAAGAGGCTATATTCGCCCAATCTCGAGACGGCAAGGACCTGGATGGCTCGATCATCACTGTGCAGCTAGGCACAGGGTCAATTCTTTGGGTCACTAACTTCCCCCCTGCAGCTGATGAAGCTTTCATCCGGGGTCTGTTCGAGAAGTTCGGGCAGATCGTGGATATACGGTTCCCATCTTTACTACACAATACTCACCGTCGATTTTGCTACGTCGAGTTTGAGCGAAACGATCAAGCCAAGGCAGCCTCCGAGGAGCTAGATGGCCTGATGCTCGATGGCGGTCTGAAACTGAAAGTCAAGATCTCTGATCCCGGGCAGAAACAGAGTCGATCAGGCCCCATTGAAGAGCGCCGAGAAGTCTACATCAAGAACATTGACTGGTCATCCTCAGAAGAAGATCTCAAACAACTCTTCTCGCAATATGGCAGTGTCGAGTCCGCCAAGATAATAAGACAGGTCGATGGCCAGAGCAAAGGCTTTGGATATGTGGTTTTCTCATCACCCGATGAAGCAGGTGCGGCACTGGCCATGAATGGACAGAAATTCAAGTCTAGAGAGCTCCACGTCGAGATCTCGAGCAAAGTGTCGAACAAACGCCAGGCGACACTCATCGTTAACCACGTTGAACGACCGAGATCACAGTCGACCGGGGAAGCCGCCTCACCTTCGGGGATATCGACTTCTTCAACTGCAGCCGGAGACGCTGTGCAGACAACAGGCCACCGCGGAGCACGAACGGTTGCACTGATGAATGTGCCTGATACAGTCAACGACAGCAGGATAAAGGAACTTGGAGAGAAGCTTGGCGGACCCCTCGTCAAGGTTTCGCTGCGGCCAGACCATCAAGGTGCAATCTTGGAATATGTCGACGAACGTGACGCGGGAAAGGCGCAGCTACAACTCGACGGGTACGAAATAGCGCCTGGGAGGACGCTGAGGGTCGGCCCTGTCCGAGAGATGTTCCAAAACAAGGCCGAATTCAAGAATAGCAGAATCTTAACGGGCAAGGCACTGCAATCGGCACCGATCAAGCGACCTGTGCAGCAGACCGGCCGGGGAGGAGGACGCCTGGGACAGAAGAGAGGCGGATGGGGGGCAAATAGCTCGTCAGGGAGCGGAAAGAGCAATGATGACTTCAGGGCTATGCTTGCGAAGTAGTTGCACCTCCCGGGGCGGGCTGGCGTTCAAAAGGTTTTTCGAAAGACATAGGTAGCATTAATTGTACAGTACAATACCTTACAATGATAAGCTTGAGAATTGAAAGCCCTTCCCGTTGTCTTCATTGGGCCTCGCGCCTCCCCCGCCCCTCAACCAAAAAGGAGCTAGTTGCTTTCGCATTCCTGGCTTTGCCCTTTCGTCACCGCCTAACTTCCCCCATCTGCACAGTATGCAACCCCACGAGCCCCAGACTAAACTTACGTAGCGCGGGACTGGGCGACGCTCTTCATTCGTTCCTTGATTGCAGCCACATTGGCCTGAAAAGCTGGCTGAGCGATTTCTTTGCGTTCACAATTCCATGTGCTCTCTCGACGCTCGGCCGGTTTGAATGGCCTGAGTATCCTCGAACCGCGAACTTGCCTCCGATCTGTGTCTTGAGTAGAAAGACCTGCTATTAACGCGGCCTAATTGTTGGTGTGAAGAAGATCAATCGTCATAGCACCATTGCCACAATTACCTCTGCTTGTTGTGTATCTATTCGACTTCTGACCTCGCTACTGCGCTCGCTTTAACGATCTCTCTAAGCACCGGTGCGTCGGACAGCAACTCTCTCACCTCCGTTCCTCTTCGCCAGCCAGACTACGAACACCCGACCGACTGTTCCCTACGGTTACACCAAACTTCCAGTCCCTGGGCGTCAGGTTAAACGTCTGTTGGAACTTGCGGCAAGTCGTCGGTTGGGGCCCTGGGCCCACAGGGCAAGATGGGAGGCATAAACAACTACACTGGGATGTTGACCAGAAGCATTGTCTTCAGCGGAGCTCTGGTCATCTTCCTCGCCGCCACTGCTATGACGATTGCCGCAATCATAATACCAAATTGGATCTCCTTCGAAAACGAGACGAATCATGGCACATATATACACTACACGTACGGCCTACATCGGCGGTGCTCGAATACAAACTCCCCTTCCTACCTCTCCGTCTCCACAAATTCTTTGCACTGCGTGGGGTTCCCCCAATTTTCGGACTGTCAGGGCAGCGGTAGATACTTTTGCAGCATGTGGCGGTCTGTCGCTTTTTTGATGACCTTTGCGGTCGTGATTGAAGGCATGACAATAGTTGCGTTTGCCGTTCTCATATGCGGTGGCAAACAGCGGCGAGAGCAGGGATGGGGCGTCATGGCCATTTTTGCTGGGTTGGCGGCATTCATACAAATTGCTGCAATGGCGCTGATAGTAAAGGCTCCAAAGTCACTATTATTCGGATGTGTGCTGACGCGCTTTCTCCACAGGCCTACCTTTTCGAGAACGACGACCGTTTCTTCGTCGGCTGGTATCTTGATAAGAGTTGGGTTATGTGCAATATTTCCTGGAGCTTGCAAGCTCTCTGCGCCCTAGCAATCACACTAGCGGCGCTCGTCTTGCCCAGCGAAGGGGGCTACGAACTGATCCTTGATCATGACGCCTGAAGAGGTGGAATACAATCCGACAGCTCCAGCCGACGCATTTTGTCCACTACCTTGCCTCGCTTCATGGGAATTTGAAGCCCCCGCTACTATATGGTAGCAATCTGTTACAAACAATGAGCGTTTAGTCCAGCAATGCTCCGCATATTCTTCAGCCTGTGTGAAATGGACTCATCATCTACAAGCGAATTGTCATCTTATGGTGGTCTTTTCCTAACGATTGCATGGATCTAGCCAGCGATTGATTGTGTGTCAAAGGGATGGAGTATAGGTGGCGGTTAGGATCAACCACTTTGGTCAAGAGAATAATTACTTTGTAAATAACACCGAGGCGTGCTCTTCTGAGAGGATTGATATCTGCGGCGCTGGAGGTGGCATAACACAGCCGAATACCTTGGTAGTAATGGGTACTCCCACATGTCTCGATTGTTCTCCCGTCATGAGTGAGATGCAGCACGAGCCGGCGTTCCCTCCTCTCTAGTCTCTATCTCGATATCGTCTGCCTCGATACCATCACTGATCCGTGGATTAGTGGTGGACGGAGTAAGATGAGGTGTCGTGGTTCGTTTGGCAGCACGACCTATTTTCCTTCTCTCGTGAAGTCGCTTGAGCTTGCCGTGACACTTCGTCGCTTCTTTTCCAACCCAACCGAGGAAGTCCCCGAATCCGTTCACGAACCCATTCCAACCGTCCTTGAAGAGATCCCTCCACTTGACCTCTCTCAATCCTCTGTAGTATCCTTCGATGCGTAACTCTTCCTCATTTTCCGTCGTTCTGCCCAGGAACAGTGCGAACAGCCCACCACCGATTGCGCTGAGGAATCCTGCCACGTTGATGTTCCTCCAGCCCGTGCTTTTGAATTTGTACATGTTGCAGATTTCCCGTAGTTGTGGAATTCGGTCCAAATAGTCCTTTCTGCCATACGTGGGGATATTTGGATCTCCTCTTGCCATGTTTCGGGCGGAGACTTGGATTCTTGCGAGAGAAGCCTGGAAAAGCTGGAGTACTTCGACTTTCCATTGTTCGCGGTCCAGTACCAAAGAAAGGCCTCGAGACAGCTTGTAGTTAGCATCTAGTCCTGTTGCTTTTCTGTAACCAATAGATGATCCCATGGTGGACATAATTAAGGAAAGATGCAAGTATGATATGACTCTCGCGTCCTCGCTATCAGCATACGCACCGGTTCCCCAGGACCAAGGAGTTCTGCATTGTGCGTCGGGATTGCAGATGTATTGGCGATCGAGGCAACCTAGTACGCCTCCATGCCATCTCGTGTTGTAGTACCATTCATTATCGTATGTCTTCTCGGCCGGGAAGATTGGATCCTCTTGTTTTTGTGGATAAGCAATACCCAAATTTGAGACAATTATCAGTGTGGCCGTCTCTCCCGCCGTGTCATTCACCTCGAAATTTGGATACCAGCTCACGTCGTGAGTTGAAGAATATTGCTGTGTGCTAGATTGACAAATAGTCAGCACGTTCACCTCCATCAACTCTATCTAACATTCTTGCCTGGCCTGAACCAAAGGAGGATGGAAGAGCCCCAGAAATACTCACAAGACAGAGTAAGAAGGGTAAATACCGGCACTGATGGAGCCCATAACAAGTTCACACGTGCAGTTTGAGAATCCTCCGGAGCATGCAGACTCTCCTGTACTATTTCCATAAAAGTACCGAAAATGGACCTCTTTCTTATCCGCGACGAATACTCTAACAAACCTGTCATCCATAATCAAAGGAGAGCAGGTAGCCTGGCGTATGAAGGTGTATTTCAGTTTCGTGTTAATTCCTACGCTTTCTGGCCTTACATAGCCAGTTCTTAGGGTGAAAGCACCTGACGGGCCTCCAGAGCAAAGTGGTCCAAACTCGCTTTTAAAGGGACATGTGTCGTTGTCGGTGACAGCAAATTTAATTGATGGCTCATAAAAGTAGTTGCAATCATCCGCATTATCCATTCCATTGTAGCATCGCCTGGCATATTCTCCACTCTCGGATTCAAGGGCATAATAATATCCTTGCCACAAGCTCCAATAAGGATTCGGTAGTGTTGAATCATTTGAGAGGACGAGCCCACATCCGGGATGGTTGGAGACAGCCGTTGAATTACTAGCAACCAAGGCGGAAAATATGCCAACAAGGATCGCCCCGACGTATAGAGTTGCCATGCTGAATGCGAAGAGTAATCCCCAGGGCAGGTCTCCAAGGCGAGCTTTGAAACTAGCCCATGTGTCACATAAGGATTCTCTAGATGGAACTCTGAAGCTGCATTTGCGAGGCGCCAACCCAGTGGTGGGAAGTTTAATGAGTCCAGTAGCAACTCCATCAAAGAGAAGCTTGCATAATCTCCAAAACAAACCTTCTGGCGAATGTGACTCTCTGACGGTATCCGATACCTCGGTCGCTATTCTATTTAGGTATTTCTCATCGATGATGAGAACGCATCTTTTGGCAAAGGCAAAGAATCCTTTTGCAGAAGCGTGAGGAAGATAGCTAGACCATTGGACAAGATATTGGCGGAGCTGTCGGAAACGAGCCATTGCCATCCTGGAAGGCTGACGTCAATCACGTACCTTCGTCCGAGGGACCGATGACATACTTTCAGTGGATGCTCGATCATAGTCAGCATACGCTTTCCACCCGTGCCTGACATATTGACTCCTCATTTTGTCGCGAGGCTATCTAAGAAGCTTGACCAGTGATCGCATGTCTCGGCCTGTCCAAGGCAAGGTAGTCGCTAGAGAATGGGAGGCGCTAGAGTAATGATAGTCGCTAGAGTATGGCAGGCGCTGGAGGATGGGAGGCGCTGGAGTATGGTAGTCGCTGGAGAATGTATGCGCTGAAGAATGGGAAGCGCTGGAGGAATGGTCGCTGGAGATTGGGAGGCGCTAGA
>Ga0335072_10000798_pt1 | contig 55919 bp, 50 predicted proteins | sample Lox_Sample_21_FD_206725 | JGI IMG/M metagenome (GOLD analysis project Ga0335072, IMG submission 206725) | Soil microbial communities from Loxahatchee National Wildlife Refuge, Florida, United States - Lox_Sample_2.1 | ecosystem: Environmental > Terrestrial > Soil > Wetlands | place: USA...
AGGGTGAGTAACGCAGGGTGAGGGTCAGGGTGAGGGTCAGGGTGAGGGTGAGTAACGCAGAGTGAGAGTCAGGGTGAGAGTCAGGGTGAGGGTCAGGGTGAGGGTCAGGGTGAGGGTTAGGGTGAGTAACGCAGGGTGAAGGTGAGTAACGCAGGGTGAGGGTCAGGGTGAGGGTCAGGGTGAGTAACGCAGGGTGGAAAAATTACAATATGGTGCACCACAATTGTTGCAGGTGCAACCACGAAATATTGCAGGGTGCGACAAAGCATGTATTATAGTGTATATAGTGTAGGATATAGAGTAGGATATAGTCTACGTCATGCAGACAGAATTCGGGGCACGTCCGGGATTCCGTGTTCGAAGTTAAGAAGCCAATCGTATAGTTAAAGAGCCATAAACAGTACGGATTATGAAATATAAAATAGAATTGTAGCCGTGCTGGCTTTGCGACCAAATCCATACTACACCTTCCAATAGAAATGTGATACCTTCTCGATTTTGGCCTCCGGCTCTATCTCGGCAAGGTCATATTCAGAAACTTCGACAGGAATCCCCTCCTTCTCGTCCAACCCAAACCCAAATCTAAAGAAACATTCTTTGTAACGGACGACAGAATAACTGGACTTTGTCGGATTGTCCGAAAAATCATAATCGGAGGGCAAATTATCCCGAGGTTTACGCATAATGGAACCCAAGTACTGGTAAAGTCCTCCTCCAAACTCCAACGAATTGTCGAACTTCCATGGGATTTCCCACCCCGATACAAGGCGTATATGTAAGACTTTCGGAGGCTTAATGATTTGGGTTAGGACAAAGCTGACGCGGTCATCCCGTTTACATACAGGGCACTTGATAGGAATGCCACGTTTTAACTAGTCAACAGTCAGTTTGGCATTGGACGGGAGAATCACCCAGTGTTGCACCATCGATGCTGCTGAAGCTCCATTCCCAAACAAAGAATACAAGAGAGATTGAATCTTTTTCGGTTCACTGTCGAACTTCTTAGAACAACGGCGGCAAGACCAACAAGTTCTGTACTCAAACTCGGTAAGCTGCCTCGGAAATAGTTTCGGGATCCACATTCCAGTCCCCGTCCACTTGTCAAGTTCCGATATACCCAGCTTGTCTAGGACTGTATCCCGCATTTGGCTCAGTTCCTCTTGTGAAACTTGCTCCCAGACAAGTTTTTTTTCGATGACGTTCTTGAGTACAGAAGCGAGGGGCTCGGGGGCGACTTCGTTAAAGTAACGATGCAGCTCAACAGATTTCTGAAAGAGCATAGAAAACAACTGGGTCAGAACCGCATCCAATGAGTTAGACTTGATAGTGAAAGGGATTGATGATAAAGTAGTGGAAATAGGTTTCGGGAGAGGCAGATCGGTGGACGGAGGTTCTTTTACGCGGAAGTATCTATCGGTTTATTAGTGTCGCTCAGCTGACTTGTCTTACTTTCTATACGGTTGGTTGAAGAACGTTTGCACTTGGATTGTTTCCCACCGGCGTTCCTGCTCCTCATGTTCCTTCGAACAGTGGGTTTTAAAGCTCCGTTCTGTGTTCGTGATGAAATCGCAGCCTTCGATACGACAGCAGAAGCCGGGCTCTGGTTTACGAAGGAACTTAATTGGTGCGGGAACTCCATCGGGACAAAGCACATTCTCGACTTCCGCTAGGTGCGGTTCTCGCTGCTTAATGAACAGTTCTATTTCCGCTTGTCTCCGTTTGAATATGTCCATATGATGTGTGGTGAAATGGCATTTGATAAAGTGCGGAGGGACAGCGTAATTACATATAGTGCAAATGGCGATTCGATACTCAGGGTTGTACTTCAAACACTCGTCGGACATCACCTACGAATTAGAACATCACCACAAATGGTTTACTGTTGACGAATAGCGGGAGGCGGTGAGGGAATGAGAAATCGACCTGAAATGAGGGAGGGAAGAAAAGCCCAATGCACTTGAGAGCGGTATGTGACAGCACAGCAAATTGGGATGTAGGCACTTCACTTACACATTAGAAGATCACGACAGACAATTTACCTTAGATGGATGGGCCTGAAATAGGCGCCGGAATCAATGAAAACAGCGGCGGACGAAAAAGGATCCGATTTTGGCCAGCGATTTTCGGAATGTGGCAGCCTCGGACCGGCTCCCATCTTGTCCTTAGCCTCGGACCAGCCCCCATCCTCCGAATGGCAAATGATCGTCTTGGGCATAAGGCCAGGGCCAAGCGCCGATCGAAAATTTCGACGTGATTCGTCTCATACTTAAGTCGCGTGATCGATCGGCAGTCTCTTCACGATCACCACAACACCTCGTTTTCGATTCTCAAAAATGACCAACCCTAAGTGACCGGAGAACAATCGTCTAGGTTAACGAAAGCGAGGTAGATACCAGTAAAGATTTGACCAATCTCAACTCAGACTTTCAAATGTATGGAGCTTCGTCACTCTGGCTGTTAGGACCAGGTAGCGCCACCAGTCTTGGCCCAGCTTCCCCAGTGCAGGCATGTTTCCGTTCGGCGACCCTTATGCTCTGTGTGGTTGGCGCCAAATTGCACTCCTAGATTTCGAAATCAATAGCCATCACCTCAAGGCATTTAGGTCGGTAAAAAGCGTTGTGGCGGAAAAGCCTTCGGTCTCCCCTGTGGCACTTAATACGTCGTTCAATCGTATCTCTCCAATCGGCTTTCGTGGCGGATTACATCGGCCACTAATCCGGTTTTCTTAATAGCCTTCCAAACGGAAGTTGTGGCAATTCAAAGGAAGATGGTCCAATGGGATAATGAAATATGTCACAAGCATTGCCGAAAAGGCCGCCATCTGCCCAGTGGCTTTAGCTTCGAAACTTGGGAATGTGATTATTCTGCCCAACATGGCAACGCAACTTCACGCAATCAAAATAAAAACCCAATTTGTTGGACTCAATTTGAAAAGTTTGATCCAGATTTGAGTAAACTTTCCCTTCCCCTCTATAATAATACAAGACAGCACTCCAGCAAATGTTAATCCTCGTATATCACTTAATCTTCATAATCTTCATAATCTAGCTTCTGCAACTGATCCGCAAGAAACCCCGACCCACATAGCCAGCAACGGCGTTTATCTCCCCTCAGGCAATCAACCCAGTCCTGTCGATCCCTCTGTGTTAACATATCATTGGTCGGCAATGCAACAGCCGCCATCCTCTGGCCCAGTTCCTTACTAACAGCATGCCCACATGGTAAAACATGCGTGAATGTTGTTTTAATGTTGAACTTTCCTTTGAACGGGAAAAACGTCGGTGCAGTCTGTAGCATAAGCGGCAACATCTCTCCCTCAACTCGACACTTCGGACAGTGCGTGAATTCTTTAAAGCCGGACGAAAGTTCGCGAACGTGACCACACTTAGGAAACACACCGGGTGAGGGTTGGTAAAGGCCGGAGTCGCTAAATCCGCCGAGTGGGTACCGGTCCAAGGATATTCTTTCATTATCTAAGTATGTTTGGAGGACCTGTAAGGTGAGGAATTCCTGGTTTCGATTGGGCGGAGCAAATAGTAGAACGCATTCTGCGTTGACAATGATAGAACCCTTTTCAAGTTTGTTATCAACTCCTTCTGCGATTTCGCCTCGTGCCCCGTTGGTTCGGAGATGGTAGACTTTCCCTAATACACTGACCTCGTACCAATTTCCTGTAAAGCCTTCTTTGTTAGGCTTCCAAAGGTGCAATCCGGCTGTTATTCCTCCGTCGTCTCCTTCGATTTCATGGACCTGGCCTTCGATAGAGCATTGAATTTGTGTTGTCCATATCAATGCGTCGAATCCAAGAAATAATTCGTTCGCACAATCAATACCTCCCGCATAGATCCTGACTACCCCTGTGGTCCGATCACATTCAAGTCGAAAGGCCATTCGGGACACAAGACTAACTGTGTTAATTAAGATTTTCAGAGGCCTTAACCTGAATTCACCGTTCCGAGGATCATGACCAGGGGTAAGATAGTCATTGGGGCTGTCCCTTCCAAATTGGAAAACGTCATAATTCTCACTCTCGGCCACAACGTAATTCACAGGTTGGTGACGAGCCGACCTGCGACGTCCAGTTCCTTGTTGGGATCGCATCTTTCTAATTGTGTCCGAGACGACCACCTTGATGTTTAAGCCCCTAGAGGTTGGAGCCTTTGACAATTCGAATACTTTATTCCGATCCTCTCTCACGAATAGGGGATCATCGAGTCGCCCTGCAGTATGGTGATATCCCAGCGTTATGAGACTTCCATAGGCGCCAAGGTCGGTGCGTTGTACGGGATTTGATTCTGGTTGACGTTTGGTCCTTTTGGGAGGCGCCGTTGGCTCTTGGCTTTTGCGAAGCATATCTCCTCGTTGGGTGGAACGATTCAAGCGACCTATATATAAAGTATGAATAGGTGCGAGTTATTCAACTCATTGTGGATGGCGGGAGGCTGTGTCGAGGCAGTGAATTGCATGTGAGCGTCGCACGCCGTTTTCGCGAAAATGCCACATACTCTGCGATTCTAACCCATCGGTTCTGGCCGATTTCCCCTAACCACGATCGCCTCGGAATTTTCTAGAAGAAACCGTTGGCTGCTGCCTGCTCTTGAACATCGCACCAATCCATTTGTAGCAATGCCTCAAAGTCAGAATCCGCGCAACATTTTTATCTATGACAAATGTGCCAGACGGGACAGACCCGTTACTCGCAGCCGGTTGTATGCAACTTGGACATACTACGGCTGGTCAGCTTTACTGTTACAATGACGTCAGCGCTGTGCTGCAAGTATATAAAGACAAGTCTGTAGCCACATCTCAATCAGACAATTCACTCGCTCACACACATCTATTTCAACATTTACTACTGTCTCGAGATTTGCTTTGCGGAGCCTCGTGCGTCCGAGTTTCGCCTCAGGGATTACGATGGCAGCATTTTAGTTCGGAATGCCGTCCTAGTTCCTGTCGGCGGGTTACTTCCAAACCTCAGGTGTGTGCTGATAAGTAGACGATCCTGCTGAACCCGTTACTGTTACTCTGACCCCTGAGGAAGCTCGCCCGCGAAACATTAGCGGAGGAAGTCCGACAACACATGGGGTTTGATATGCTTTGTGCTTTCTAATGCGAGGTTGCAAACCTCCGTGACCAGCAATGCGTTGTTTCAGGCGCAACTGGCAGTCCTCAATTTTACGCTTTAGACGCTGCACACATTATTCCTCCAAGCCATTCTTGCTGGGTATGAAGGTTCACTTCGAATTCTCATTAAGACAGTGGTCCACAGATGGAATGGCACGGTACTTAGAACTGACCGAACAGCAATATGGCATTGACAGCGTTCAAAATGGGGTGCTCTTGAACAGTCCTGAAGATGCATCAGTCAGTGACATACAGCTCGAAGTGCGAATTACATCACCCTCGAACTTGGCCTTGCAGATGGGACATTCTGCGTCTCTTTCTACTTCGACACGTTTAAACATACATTGTTCTCCTCGGTTAAGTGGACTGGACGGCAAAGCAGAATCCATCAACGATACCTTGAAGCTTCTTGTTTTCATTATGTGGGCTTCTTCTATGGCGAGGCGTTCGTTCCGCCGGGTAGCACAAAGTTTGCCTGCCATTACCAGCTCCTCTGTGGTTCCGTTGGTTCTATACTATATTTGGCGATGGATCAGCCGGGGGTTCAGGGCCGACTTCCATTACAACATTGTGTGAGCCAACCATAGATCGTGTATCAACTCTTGTGGATCCATCGACAATGTTGTCGGCAAGCTCATCCTTTCTTCCGCTTGTCGTGTTGAATGCGATATTCCACAATTTTGATGCCTCATCCGTTTCACAAACCTGGAAGTTCCTACATTGCCAAGCAAATCGATACTTATGCCGCAATCCATTGACTCTTTGCAACTGGCTAGAATACAAACATTTCGAGCGCGAGACCTGTCCCATTTCGGTACCGCCATTCGGACTTGGACTTGGCTGGAGAACGCCACTAGGCCTCGTGACATCAATCTGCCAAAGCAGAACCCTTTGTTCAGAATTGGGTACGATGCTCTATCGTGGGTTTGAAAATGTGGCCGTTGTTTTTATATATATCGCGGTCGTTACGAACGCCGAGCTCCTCACAACATCTTTCCTGTTCCCAGAGGAGATGTTCGCATGAAACTGGGGGCACGACCCATCCCATATTCAGTACTTTGAGACTGCACAATTGTTTGTACCATCGCCCAACTCCTTCATACCCCATGCCATTACCAAACCTCAAAAAAATCGCCAGCTTGTACGTGTGAGATGAAGTGTCACCCTACCCCTGCTCAGTGAGATCTAGTCCGTGTCCCATGAAACTGATATTCAAGCCACTCCATATTATGTCCTTTGACACCGGATAATCATTCGTAGCATCCCTCTAGTCCATGGGATCCCACCTCACACCAAACTTCAAAAATCGCCAGCACACACATATGAGACGAAGAGCAACCCTACCTACCATTGCTCCGCCAGTTCTGCTCCGTGTACCACTGAACTCGCGTCCAAGATATACTCTGACATGGTCAAATCGTTCGTACGATCACCCACCTCCTTCATATCCCATTTCATTCCCAAACTCTAAAAAACTCATACTGATATAGGGACCACTTGTTTCTTCGATCCATGGAATTATGAATCAGATCCCCGCGAGCATAAGTAGAGCATCAGAGGCTGAATAATCATGCGTGTCCTACTGTTAGACAAGGTTCCAGCGTAATGCCCCGATGTATACTTGCATTCCATCCGACAGCTGCCTTTATCTTCAAGATTTTGCTTTGAAAATTGAGAATACTCGTTTTCGTTGCGGATGTCGGAAATGCGAAAGGCAGGTGCTTGGTTTTTCGTAGCCAGAAAGAGGGGAGTCTGAAACGAGTTGTAAATCGCGAGTGACATCTTGTTTGTCAAGGACGAGCCGAGGAATTGTTCATCCAACAGAGAGAAAAGTAGATGTATGTTAGTGCAATTTGCCGTGGAAGGGCAGCGAATTGTCAGATGACACCAGCGATGCAACAATGCAAGTTAAATTTGTATCATTTCATAACACTAAAGAGACGAAATATGGATGAGAGGAGAGGAGACAGGATGAAAGGAGACCACGACCACAAAGTAAAACCAGCGACACATACGATAATGACAGAAATAATGCGACAATGAATAAACCCATCTAGCCAAGCAACAACCACAACCAACCAAGCAACTGCATCAATGATCCATCTCTCCTGATAGCCTCTAAACTAATGTAATTCGTTCCGTGCTCGAGCCAGTTAAGATGGCGATGGACCCATTACGAGCCGCAATATCTAAGACTGTCTCTTTCTACAACTCTTTGAACAACCCAACCTAGTGGGGTCTGTCCATCAACGTCCTGCACCGTGACGTCGGCATTGGCTTCAACGAGAGTCTCTACTGCGTCGAACAGCCCGAACTCTGCTGCGCGGTGCAGCGCCGTACGTCCAAAGGCGTCTGTGGTGTTAACTTCCGCTCCTGCGCCTAGCAATGAGTTCAGCACTTTCATATTCCCTCGGCGGCTGGCATAATGAAGTACTGTTTCACCCTGAAACACTGGCACATCAACATCAGCCCCTGCGTCCAGGAACACTTTCACTAATTCTAACCTTCCAAAAGCCACAGCAACATGCAAAGGTGTTTCCCCAAGGTCATTCGTCACGGTCAGACTTGCTCCCCTTCGGATCATGAGTTCGGCTATCTCCGGATTCCAGTTGCATGCGGCATCGTGCAGCGGCGTCCACCCTTCCCAACCCTTTTGGTTGGGGTCGGCACCAGCGTCCAATAACCGATTCACTAACCCAACCCTTATGTTCGCCATATCTCCTTTCCCATAATCCCAATCCGCCGCCGCTGCGAAATGTAAGGCGGTCAATTCATCGTTGTCTGACGTTGTGACATCGACACCCTGATTCAATAGGGATTCCCACGTCTTGAAATCGCCTTCTTCTATTGCGCGTCGTAATTTATCTTCTTTCTTCGACTGATCTGTCCAAAAGGGTTTATTGTTGTTTACTGCCTGCCCATCAACGGCGGTAACGATTATGTCACATCTGAAATCTTCCATCGCAACGATCTCAACCGTTACCGAAGACTGATATTCATGACCAATGCCAAAGATATCAGCACGCCTGCCAGTCAGACGACCTCCATGTCTTTGTCTTAAAATCGATGTGACGCGAGAGTCTGTATACTTCAAATACTCGATTTTGCCAATTCTGACACCGGTGCCTTGCGGAATAAGATCGTTTGGCAGTTCGACAATGTACTGCTCTGAGTCATCGGATAATAATATTATGTAGGTTTGTACTGTTTTCGACACCGACATCAGCAATCGAATTTTCTTACAGAAGGGCCTATCCATAAATACAGACGGCACACAAGGGGCTACCGCAAGTGGAAAAAACTTTCTTGAACCACCCCTACGAGATTGTCGTTTTCAATACCCACAGAACTTGACAGTAAGGCCTAAAAGTGTGTTCTGTTGATGAGATGGCTTCACGGATAGGTAACCATTTCCATTCCTATTACGCTCCCTTTAAAGTCGATAGCGACGGTTCCCATGAGTATAGTTCCAGCACTATTAAAAGAATTAAAAAATGCATAATTAAGCAGGAAATGGTAAAATACGGTGGCTGCGACCCTTTGGGTACTCCACAAATTATCGGTGTGGATGTGGCAAACATAGCAAAGTGGCCCGGTGGCAAATTGGCTCAAGGAATTGTATTTGAAATGTCGCCGTAATTCGGCTACGTCGTTGATGACGTAGCCTGAATTGCGATTGCACTTTGCATGTACGGTATAGCAGAAAACTGGGAAAAAAACCCCCCCGAAGGGGCTGTGTTATAAGGGCCTTAATACCTGTATATTACACTAACAAATATGAAATAATACACCCTGGGCTAACGCGCAGGATATAGGGTAAGGGTGTAGTGATAGCGGTGCTCTGTGTGACTGAGGCAAAGTACAAGGCAGCGACGTGCTTCTCAGGGAATGGATGGATGGATTTGGGGCCGCTGGGACAAAGGGACGAGGACTTGGCAATGACAGAGTTGATTGCTGAAGATCTACGGAAGTGAGGATCGCTACTTAACCGTGACACTCTGTAGTAACCAGCGAAATGGTGGTCACCACGGAACCACAGGATTCCCCATATATTAAATATCACCACAGGGGTGGTGACAGTACTATCATATAGATATATAGGCATGAGGCTACTGTAGTTTATATATAATCGATTTTTGTGTCTTTGACCTCTATCCGTGAAAGTCTAGCTGACTATATCAGTTTAATGAATTCCTCGACATATATATCCTGTATATCCGGGTGCAAGCTTGTCTGCAAACCTCGTTCGCTTGGTGATAGACGGCACCGGATGTTTCTCTTAGTACAGGTTTCCCGCAGAAATTCGAGAATTACCGGTTGTAATTCTTGGAAGTCCAAGGACGCAGCCAGGTCATATAATCTCTCAGCTAAGCAAAGTTTAGGCTTTTTCGCCTCATCAATCTCTACTACATTCTCTCCCGTGTCAGAATCCCTATACTCAAAGGCTCGACCCTTCTGAGGCTCTCCTCCACTCGCGGGGTCATTGGTTGCCAAGGCTATGTCCCTTGCATACACGTAATATAAAATCACGTGCCACAAATCGAAGTTTCTGTCCAGTGGGATTCTTGTTGGGTGTTTCGTATCTGATCCCTTGCTCACTGCATTCTTGTCGATATCGTCGTTTAGGGCCTCACTCAGTGCCGAAAGCAAAACCGGAGATCTCTTTTGAAGGATCGCTTTCTCTAGAAATATTCTCTTCGTCTCCATTTCTCCCTTAAATTCCAAGACCAAATCTGTCGTTTCTGTTTCGGTCAAAAGATCGAGTGCTTGCGTCCGCAACGGCTCAAAGTATTTGTGCGCCGTCAATTCTGTAGACTTGAAGGTTCCTTTAGAAACTGCAACCTTGATATTTGCATGTCCATCAGAGCGCCTATTGTCCAAAAGATCCGACATGTGCACGGTCACACGTCGCAACCAACCCCCCACTTCCCCCTTTTCTTCATTCGGATAATCCCGCGTTGTGCAAGGGTATTTCTGAAAGTTAACGGGAAACACATCGTCGTTGAAGGAAAAGGCTACGGACGCCTCCCATTCCTTTCCAATAAATTCATCGTCCCTATATTCCCTTTGAACCCACAGGTGAACAAAATCGTCTCGCTGCTCGTCAGACGGGATGTAACGAAACTGGGCTTACGTCCGATTTCGTGCGAGAAAGTGCAAGTTGGAAGTCCGAATTGGGGATTTCCCACCAATCCTTAACCTCAGGCCCCGTAGAAATGGTCCTTTCGGGGTCTGTAATAATCAGACAGATCATACCAATCTTACCTTCAATATCAACACTTGCCAATTGTTCCCAGGTATAAATCTTAACTCCCTCCTGTGGCCAACGGCACATATAATGGACCTGATAATCATACACAAGTTGGGAATCGCTCGTGAAGCTCATCGCATAAATGACGGGCCCGACAAAAGTGACCGTGCTATGTTTTATAGTCGTCATACCGGAAGAGATTCAGGTCTTAGTGTGTCAAATACATTAAATTCCTGATGGCGCATCGCCACATCTGCCCTTTAAACGTGACGTTGTGTACAAAAGATATGTCACAGGGAGGCAAAATCGTGCTGGAATCGTGCCTCCATAATGGCATTCTTTTCCCCAATCGGAACCCCTTTTTCTTGGCTGTCTGAGACAAAAGAACTTGGCTGACATCCTGCAGAGATACCGGCAGATATGCACCGAGATGCAGCAACCAACCCCTTCATTCCACTGAAGTAAGAAGCCGAAACAGCGGCCAATGAGTCAGGGCTGCCAAAGACTGCAATTCGGATGTGGCAAGTCCGTGGTCAAACAATGGCGGCTTGATGTCACAGGAGTGGCGTTGCCACGCGATATTTAATTCGAAAACGTATCCTGGACCAACCACTATAGAATCAGGATCTGACGAGTCCTCAATGGCGCCTTCGGGGGTCAGTCATAAGGAGCATAAGGCGACAGATTACGCGGGGGTGGGTATTTCGCTAGCTTAGAGAGTCAGACGTTAAGACTGGCTTCCTTATTATCATGGTACATTAGTCAACTGTCGTTGTATGGCGCTACTCGGCTTACTTAAAGCTGCGTTGCCGGCAGACATCTTGTATTCCTAGCAAATATGGACCGGCGAAACACTCCATGTAGCTCGATTCGACCATGGATCCTCGATGTATTGCTTGCAGTAAATGACGACTTCGGGCCTTGTGGATTACGATATGCGGTGAAGCATCATGACAATGAAACTGTTAAAGCATTGTTGGAAGGCGGTGCGCAAGTTAATGTGTTGCACTGCCGAGACCGGAGAACTCCTTTACATTACGCGGCAGAGTATAAAAATTCGAAAGCATTGGAAATGCTAATCGGACAACCAGAGGTTTGTATTAACCAGAAAGATGTTAATAAAGACACACCATTACACGTTGCTGTAAGGAGCGGCTGTCTAGAGATTGTCAAAATGTTATTGGAGGCGAGGGCAGAGTTCGAGGTGAAGAACCTCGATGGCGTAGAACCCGTGCAGATTGCCAGAGATGCAAACATGGCTGAGGTCCTAGCGCTATTGGAAGACAAATATGGCGAATTGGGCAGAGAACCACCTACGTAGGAAATAAGTAAATCGGAGGGCTAAAATTCTATGATCAAAATTTATCAAACTTGAAACCGTCGTATTCGCGTTGAGCCGAACGGCATGTCCCTACGTATATAATTCCTGTGATACACCCCTATATATACGTTCAAGTTGTCATTAATAAAACACATATTGGGGAAATCCTGTGGTACCGTGGTGCTTTTTGTGTGATGGTGCCCACCACCATTTGTGTGTTTAGACAGGGTAGCCCAATAATAATCCTCTATCTGACGTCTCAACCTTGTCTGATATTCGTTGCGTATTTCCTTGCTGTATAGCGTGTCTGGATGATCCCTCCCACGGACCCGCTCCATCCTTTCTGCAGCCTCCTTCGCGAGCGAGACACACTCTTCAGCCCTACCCACTTGCCTATATATCTCAGCAAGTGCCTGCATTGTTCTTAGCGTCTTAGCGTCTGTAGGTCATCTTCCCCTGGGATATCCTTCATCTGACGCACAGTCTGCTCCCCAAGTTTGAGACCTTCTTCCGTGTCCCGGTTCACTTGATACATGTCTACAAGGCGTCCCTTGACCATCAACGTGTCGGGATGATGGTCATCCAGGGTCGTCTTCGTCTCTTGCAGACGATTCTCAAGAAAAACTTTAGCCTGTTCAATCGTCTCCACCGTGTCACCCTCACTTCTCAGCGTGTCCGGACAAGGCCTTCTAACACCCGCTTGCCAGTCTCTAGAACTCTCTCATCCAATTGGGCCGCTTTAATGAATGATCCCATATCTCATCAGGTGAAATCCCAATCCCTTTCAATTGCTCGAGCGGAGTCATGACAAGTTCCTCTCTGTGTGCGGTCGGTTGAATTAGTCTCCTCTGACCAAAGTTAGAGCGTTGGGTGTATGCGGATGAACCTATTGGTAACGAACGCGAAGTCCATGGGCTATGGCTACAACGGCGTGCGACAGCGATATTCAATCTCTTTAAATATAGAAAGATAGAAAGCTAACCAGCTCTCCAACTCAAAAGAGGAAACAGTCATTCGCGCACCTTGAGTGAACTATGAGTTGACGCAACTGTCTAACGTATTGAGGTTTGGCCGCCCGAGTCGGCCCTGGAAAACCCGCCATCATGGCATCCACTCTTCCTCTCCATTCTTAGATGCGCTCGAAATTTCATGCTGACCGATCCGTCCAAATGTGTTAATATAGAACCAACGGGACCACGGAGGCGCTAAACAAGGGTATATTCCTCATCGCTAAGCTTGCCACATAGCCGGCATCACCAAATTTACTTAGCAATTTGTCTTCACTATAGTGTAATGAGAAAGAGTACGAATGTCGCTTCGCCACAGTTCTCTACCCCGACTACCTACTGTGGATAGCACACCCACTCTCATCTGCCCCACTTGACTAAGTACACCTTTTCTATAAACCGGCCACTAAAGCCATCGTGACGATCACTTCCAATAGCCAAATGTTACGAACCATAGATAATCTAACACTTCCGTTCTTTATATCAGTAGACCCATGAACTACGATAAGCCATCTTTCAAAGTCATAAGGATTGATACCCGGGCAAAATGCGACCTCGTAGCTCACAGTAGACTCCGAGGGTAGTGTAAAGGTGCTGCTTGGATCATCGAAAGGAAACGAGTAGGCATTTGGACAAAGCGCCTTGAAGATTTTAGAATAAGGGGTTGGGCCACAAGTCGCCGCCGTGTTGTTCGGGCCTGTACAGCAAAAGCTTGAGTTCAAAAATCTATCGCAAGCATCTATACATCCCGCCGCGGGGTTGTCTTCGTATTGGAAAAGCAATGCGTCTGGACATTGGTCCAAAACAATTGTCTGTAAATCTTCCGAATTTTCCAGCAAACCTGAATTATCCCACTGACAAATTGGGGTTTTGCTGGTCACCGTGTTGGTAGAGTTGGGGAAAATTGCCATCGGGACGTTATAGCCGTTGACCTGGGAGAGATCGAAGAAATCTTGGTTTCCACCGCCTTGCAAAGTAAATTCAGCAAGTGTGGTGGGAGGTGTTCCGCTGACCGAACAATTCAATGCATTACCACAAGACCCAGTGGCACAAGATCCGACGTTTGCTTCGTTGAATGTGCAGTTCGTTCGCGCCCATATTCGACCGCTCCAATTATTGGCAACCGACAGCGTCACAGATTTTGTTGAAGCAAGGAAGAACCCTCCCGTGCCAGGACCCGTGCTCTCCGATGTGAGTATACCTGGCCATATGTTGAACCCACAGTTGTTGGTGATCGTGATGATACGGCCATTGCAAAAACTGAAAAAGGCAAGCAGGAGAAGCATAAGGAAATTCATGGTATCCATCTCGAAAGGAGGAAAAGTAAGACTTGATCTTGCATTCTTATAAATATGACTGCAATGTCACGGCGAACGGGACTGTCGAGACGTGCCTTTGCGGCGGCACTTCCGTTGTATTCACCGGAAAATGCGGCGTGCCGTCAGGGTAGGTGGGAGTCGTGAGCACAATCACTATCGCCGTGCCACTGAGCCTTTGACTCTGAAATTATCGTCGCAATTGATCCTTTGGTTTGTCGTTGCTGCATCTGGGGAAATGTCAGCAGGGGTGACAATATTTCGAGCGAGACTAAGACCCTCATCGTCGGTTAGACGAGAACCTGATCTGGTTCGCCACGGGGCTCTGGTAACTGACGGGAGCTGGTGGAATTCTTGGTGGTGACAGCGGGACGTTGCTCGGTGTGGCATTTATACCCGTCAGTTTGGAGGGCAACCAGTTTGTGTGGCAGTAGGGAGCGGCGGGATGGTGTCAGCGGTCTCTTTAGCCACCACATCGAGAATTGTGGGCGAGGACTACTTCCGCGCAATGCATCCATTAATTCTCGTGGCTTGAACGCCTCCGCCGAAAGTGGTGAGTACGAAGTCGAATTTCGGTGCTCCGAAGGACAGAAATGTCATAATTACTATTCACGCATATTTTCGAGGTATTCAATTTCCGTTTGACTCTGTAAATTCGCCACGAGGCCATCAACTATGAAAAAATCGTTCCTTTTGATCCAACGGAATGGCGTTTTTGTGAAACCCACAGAATGACGCCATTCCGTTAAACATGAGTTTATCGGGAATTCCCGATAAAATCTAGCTCACGAGTGGTGCGACGAGAAGCCATCAAATTCTAACTTAAAGCCGCAGCCAAAATACAACCTGAGCATGTATTACCGACGACGTCGTCATAAGAGATATGTCTCAACCCCTACCATTTCGGTGTATTATTACAGACATGGCTTCGAGCCGAGCTTTGCCAGGTTGAAGGAATTGTGTAGCGTACAAGGCGGGTGATTTTGTACGCTACAGGAGAAAACCCGACCACAAAGTCGAGTTTTCAATAGTTTTGCACTCTAAGACGGTTTGGAGCCTGTAAAGCTCGGCTCGAGCCTATGCCTGCCGACGACGACGACGGTGTTCCCCGCCATCACGCCGTCGCGGGTCAAAAATCTGATACACGGGCGGCTACAGCGCTCAGGAAGCGAGGGAGACCACGTCGATGTTGCCTTCAGGCTGATGTGAGGTTTGTCCTGCACCTAATCGACAACACCACCAGCTTAGCACTGCCGAGTCCCGACCATCAATACTAACAACAGCTGTATCCATACATGCCACCCCGACACGGCGCGTCCCTTATACGTCTTAGCTGCCTAGGTTATGTTTGAAAGTTTTCTGTATTTTGCCGACATCCGCTGAAAGGGCCAACGGTTGGGATATAAAGTCAGGGTCGGGGCGAAATCGGGTTACCGTGCGCTGTGGTCCTGCCGTCGTAGCCGTGTTTTGCGATGAACGTGTCTCGGCGCTGCGCTGAAATGGAAAACTTTCGCTAGTATATTTAATTGAACATTCGGAAACGTAATCCATCGTATGATTATCCATGCTTACCGAGCTTCGACGACCGATTGGCCGGTTGTTAGTGGCTTTAAAGTAATTGTCGCACGTCAGGTGGCTGAACTGCACATTTTCCTCTGCCGCATGCTTCTATCGGTATGGCGTCATTGGCGTCATGCTCAATATCTTTCACTCGGAGCGTGAAGGTGCCACTCACCGAGATAACGTTTCCGAGATGGCTCGATTCAGTTTAAAGAATCTCCTCAGGTATAGTGCCACGGACAAGGAAACAGCGTGCTCAGCCAGGAAACCCACCCAATATACAGCCGTTTAGGGGTCCAAGCAATCTCTTTCTTCCCTTCAACTGTCGCCTCAGATGGGGCAGCTTTGGCCAAAGTCGCGCGGAGCTTGATAGCTGCTGCTTGATTGGTCTACCATAGAGAATCTCCTTTATCTGACGTTGATGTCAACCTTGCCTTCCTCCAATCCCTTAAAGCCTTTCAGCTATCGCTTTGGTCTAGAATTGATTCCCAATGTTCCTCGCATACTCTCCAAACCCGCTGTGCACCTGCACCTCGGGCAAACACACACAAATTGAAGCTTTATGATCGCCCCTCTTAACAATCTCATTCGATATTGCAAAAGGAATTCATTGAGGAATGCTTGAAAAGGCGGTGGAGAGAGATACTCCCTCCGAGAAAGAAAAGGACACATCTCGGCCTGGAACGAAGACAAACCAAAAGAAACAACCTTCTCTGGCGCACATGACCTGCCTCTCATCTCTAGGGTCCAGATGTTTGCCTACAATTTGGAATATCGGACGGCAGATTCCCAGCAACCTGTGGTTATAATCTAACCAGTTTACAGTCATCACAAGAAGCGCGTGAGCGCGCGGGTATGAGGCTAGTATAGTAAACACAGGGGCCTGTTAACAGGATTATATATATAGGAGATTATATATATAGGAGATTATATATGTGGTAATATCTCCGAACGAACCCATCCACTACTTTGTTTTTCCCAGAGCACAGTAGGCCAAAATGTCGGACAATGTTTTAAGCTTCTAATCCGGGTTACCCCCCTTAGATCCAACAGTTTCACACGCACCTCCTCTTGGCCGATTTCCGGACCTCTCAACGCTCCGCACAGGTCGTCTAAAGAGCGAATTCTTATGTCTCCAACCTCTAAAATCCATTGCGCGGATTGAATTTTGCCATCTGACGGACTCCCCCTCGTTGTGCTAGCGACATAAACCATCGACGTTATGTTCACACCATGTCTTTCCAAAACCTTGAATGCTTCCTGTGACACCTCCTCAAAAACGGCATTGTGGGTTTGATGTAATACTGCACCACCCCAGTACAAAATACGGGAGATCGTTTGGCCTTCAACTTGCTGAGGATAGATCTTGAACCCTATCTCTTTCCCATTTCGCAGCACCATGACTTCAACTGTTGACAAATTTCGAAAACTCTCGACATCTAGGATGCGGCTTGCGCACTTGCCATTGATCTCAAGGAGGACGTCCCCGATATGGAAGGTTTTCGTTTTTTCTTCGCGATCAGGACGGAGGTTTCTAACCACCGTAAGTGGACGAGGCATCGCCCCCATCCTCGTTGCTGCCTTGTGTATCTCCTGAGCTCGAGAGCAGCTCAGTCCGAGATCCGTTGCCGTTGCGATATTGATCTGCCAAAACTCGAACCCAGGACAGCGGCTCACGGGAGCTTCACCTTGCAGCAATGTTTTGACAAGAGGATAAACGTAGGCATCCAAATTTAACCCAGCCATACTTTGAGAGTATTCGTCGCCCCTCTGAGTTCCGACTGACATCCACAAGGCAGCGGGAGAATTGTCAGATGGATTGACTAAAACACCTCCCATATCATACGGTTCACAATCAAATACAAAAATCCCTTCCGTATTTGTGACTCGCCACGTTGGGCCACTACTACACTGACAGGTTTCAATAGGCGAAATGGAGCGAATCTTTGTTCGCTTTTGAATGAGTTGGTATTGTTCATCCAAAGCTAACAGCTCAAGATTGTCGCCAATTTTGAATTCCTTAGAGGTTGAGTTGGGAACCCCGACTGACTGTGGGACCAGCTTTGCATCAAACGTCAAAGCAGCGAACAGGCCAAGGTATAAAACCTTAGCAAGAACACGACGATGGCCAATTGAAATCCACACATCACAGAAAGACTCCCATACAATGTCTCTAGAAGTGACAACGATAGGAAAGGGGTGGCAAGAAACAAGCAACCCCACTCCAGAAAGCCGCCCGTTGGCGCATCCCTGTTGTCAGTTGACGTATGTATCGATTTTGTACTGCGATAGATAGAGGTGTGTACCATTCAACCATTACCAAATTGTGGTTGGCCCACGAGTCGTTTCGATTCACATCGGTTGAAGTTTCAGGAGCGACAGGAGGAGTAGCGAGTAAGATTTGGCGCTCCCAGCACCCAAAAGGTTGACGTGTATACAGATAAATGGGGCCGAAATGGAAGTCGACATTAAAAATGTCCGATTTGGGTTGGGAGTTTCCGAGCTCCAAATAGCGGTATCTGACTGGCTTGTTATCGTAAAGTGACCGCAAAGTGTCAATGAAGGAAGTAAGAGAGGTAATTGGGTTCCCGTCCATCTGAATTAAGAGGAAATTTTCGTGTCGATCGAACCAGCGGGGGTCTGCGACATAAACACCACTGCAAGGTAGATTATATAAACGGGCCAGCTGATAAGATAAGTCGTGGATAATACTTCGACCGGTGTCTATAAATCGCGTCGGAGTGATTGAATGGAGGTCTTGAATCTCAACGTCAATAGTTATGCGCTGCTTTCCGCGGTACAGAGTTAATTGAACATGTTTTCCCACACACTCGTCAATAACCTCCCATAGTGAGACGAAATTTTCAATATATCGTCGCCCGGATGTCTCTTGGAAGCACTCCAATAAGATATCCCCCTCTTGCAAACCAGAATTATAACCTGGTCCCTCAGGTAGGACTTTGTCGACAGTCAATAGGCCGGTCTTGGATTCACTTTTTAAACGGCACTCCCGCTCGACCTGTGTTGGCAACCCCAAATTTTGCAATTCATCGTATGAAGAATGCCGGAATTCGACTTGCAAAGTGCCTCTTGGAACTGGAAGTCCTTGTTGTATCAATTTTAGAGCGCGAACTACTCGATCAAGGGGAAAATAAAATGAACTTGCTGCATCGTCTTTACCACCGGCGTTTAACGCTATAGCCCGTCCGCGAATATCGAGCACCGGAGATCCTGAAGACCCCGAAGAAGTCCCAGATGCGGCTTGATAGTAGAAAGTATTGAAATCGTTGTACTTATTATTCCCATAATGAGGCGCTTGGCGGTCAAGTCGAGAAAGAGTGCCTCCTAAAATGCTCAACTTTTCATCTGCATCATTTCCGCAAATTTTGATCTTAGTGCCGACCTTTGCCCCTTGGGGAAACAGTTCAATTTCCTCCACTTCGGCAAATTGTATCTTTGATGGATCGTATCGGAAAAAACCAAAATCGTGGACAGGATCATAGTAAAGTGGCTGTAAATCCACCTTCTCATAATTCTGGAAGACGGCGCATGTTTCTGTCGGAGAGGGGTTAACGACATGTCGATTCGATAAAATCACTCCACGGCTTTTGTCGACGACGAAGCCGCTGGCAGTATATCGTCCAGCATCTTCAGTATCGAAGGGTCGGAGGTGGAGGGACTCGATGCTAACTATTGCGTTGATGATTGTTGGCAAAACTTTATGCCATTGACTAGCACTATCGAGCTCGAAATCTTCCATTGGAGGAGGATTGAAAAATCAGGCTTATGGAGATCGGCGCAACTTGGATTTTATAATGAATGTGCGACCGATGAGCTTGGTCAAATAAGTGATCATCGTAATGAAACCGACCCTGAAATTCTGATGTCAGCTGCGTCACGGAAATTTCCGTGACGAATATTCTTGTCCTCTTATTGGCTTGTTGGCGAAAACTTTGTTTTTTGCCAGGCTTCGCCCGAGTCGCAACTCAGCTCAGTCGGCTGTTTAAACTTTCCCACCAGAAATGAATAGCGAAACTCCGGTCTGCCGGTTCTATCTTGCGGTTACAACTTACCAATTGGTGTGTTCACTTGTGGGGTTCGCAATAATCTTGGCTTCTGCGACGCACTGGCACCAAAGTATCTCGACCCGCCCCAGGCGAAAGCAAGAAGCTGTCATAGCAGTCGTTCTAATAACATTGGTACGTCTCTTATTGATAATATTAAAGAGCAGCTCTTAGTCTGGATATGCATAACTCGTGGGACAATCGCGGTCCTCCGATCGTTTTTGATGTGGAATAAGTTCTGGTGGTGTGATAAGGACATATTGGTTCATCGAAATGACTTCACTGAATTAACAGCAGGTGTTTATTTTATCGTCTTCCCTTATACATTCAATTATTCTTGTCACGAGGATATCATCTCGGCAATCCATGTCAGAAACGGTCTCCTGGATATCTACCTTATTCATAATTTCCGATTTGTTCAACATTGGCCAGAAGCTTGAATTTTTCGTTCGCCAAAACTGTCTTTCGGAAATCGTTGGAATTGTTATCATTACTGTTCGCATTGGCTGCCTTTTGACGTACCTGGTCATCACACGATCCCCGGAACAGCAAAGGGTTTTGGACGATGATAGTGCGACACAAAAGCTTGCTCGTTATGGCACCATGGGCTCCAGATTGTCTGTTTATTCGGCATTTCTTTGTGAAACTTTCTGGAAGTCAATCGCTGAGCCTTTGGACAAGTTTCGGAGCTCCTGCGAGGCACCATGCTCATATTTCTTTTCTAATATAGATTATAAGAAAGGACCTCATGATTGTGTTTGAGGACCGGCGTAGTTTGATGGGTTGCTTACTTTGCTTGGGTTTGTCATTACTGAACCTTTCTAACTAATAGCCCTTACAATTATCGACCGAATTGTTAATGTTGCGATTCCCGTTATATTTAATTCAATAGTACAGGAGGTCGAACAGGGTTTGCACTGCAGGTTGCACTGCTAATTTCAGGGAGAACGCCAATTACCCTCACGATCCTGTTTTGCGTCCTGTATATCTTAGGGGAGGGCTCGGGCAGTTTTCTGCAATTTCAGCGAGATTTCACTTCGAGGCGGGTGTGTGACGTACATCTTCCGACTGATGTTTATTGATTTCTCTTGTCTAGTATTGTGTCCAAAATGTTTCGCAACGAATATTGAGACATGCACTATTAATGTCGGCAGATTTTCATGAGTCACAGAGGCACAGCAAAGATATTGATGGTCATTTCGACCATGTCGGTATCATCGGTCAAACGCTAGATCTTGTCATTTCTCAAGTCGCCGGACTAATCCTTGATATTCTTCTTGTAACAGGCACCAGTTGTTTTGACCTAACTAGTAGGGTGGATACGTGATGTATCGAGGTTTGGAAAAGCTTACTGTCTCCATCATATTCGGAGTAGGTCTGCCATACTTGGCTCTCAGTTATCGTTTTGCGAGTCGCGCTCGGAGATCGATCCGAAAGACTGTTAAGGAGAACGATGAGCTCATCGCCATGAGACGGGATATGCTTGCTCGCTGGAGGACAATCCAGGTATTTATATATCGAAAGGTATACTAGGACTCATGTTTCTAGGACTACAGAGCCATCGATCATGAATTGGTTAAATACAAGACCGCTCATCGTGAGGTGCTAAAGGGCTACCGGGAGAATGCCACGTTGAAGAGTACATGTACTACGAGTCAAGACTTTTGCTACAAGGCGGGGTTTTGCATAGTGCTCTTGCTATATGTGTTCAAACAACTGGATTCCCGGTCGTTGACTCTGCTTTTGTTCTGGAATCGCTTGTTATACCCGTTCTCACAGCTCGGTAGCCTTTATTACATGATCCAGAGCAACATTGGCGAAGGGGAGGGGTTTCGAACATTCCTAGGGCAGAAACCGACGATTCAAGACGCCGATGATGCGGTTCCACTAGAGCTGACCACTGCCCCGAGGATACAATTTACCAAAGTCTGGTTGTCTTACTCCCATGGAAAGCCCATATTAAAAGGAATCAATTTCAAGTTCCAGAAGGGTCTGCATGCAATCGTTGGTCCAAGTGGTGGCGGGAAAACCTCTGTTATTCAATTGATATCTCGCCATTATGATCCAAGCGAAGGGGATATATTCATCGGTGATAAAAATATTCGAAAGGTTCATATAGAATCTTTGCGGGATTACATCGGCACTGTCACTCCGGTAACTGCTTCAGAGACTCTTGTTAATGGAAGGATGCTCGTTTCACGCCCACTGATAGCATCATGGACAACATACGATATCCTCATGACTCAAGTGTTTCTGAAGCCGGTACGTGCCGATTCAGCATATCTAATAGCAGACGTTATAAAGGCTGCCAGGCTGGCACACATTCACGAGCGAATTTTGAATCTACCAAATAAATACAAGACGTCATTTCAAGATATCAAGCTGAGCGAGGGCGAATATCAGCGGCTGCAATTAGCGCGTGTGGTCTGCAAGAAACCCAAGATTCTACTCTTGGATGAAGTGACTTCAGGTTTAGACTCGCTCTCCCAAGATAAAATTAAGTACACAATCCGGGAACTATCCCAAGAGTGTACTGTTGTCGTAGTGGCCCATCGATTGAGTACTGTCAAGGAAGCAGATAGCATTACGGTCTTGGTTAGCGGAGAAATTGTTGAGGTTGGATCTCATGATGAACTGATGGAAAAGAAAGGAAAATATTTTGAGATGTGGAATATGGAGGTGGTAGAGTGACGATTTTCAGGGGTTGCAAGGTGGCGATACAAAGACGTCGATTTTGTGTTTGATTTTGAGTATTTCTAAGGGCCCCCCGACCCTATAGGTAACTAACATCTTGCAGCATCATTTCCAACAATATCGCCTTATAATCTACTGTTCTGCGTAGCCATTTGCGAGTAGAAAATATTTCAATGCTTCCTTTAAGAATACATATAAATTCCTCTTGAATTCATTTCGGTCCGACACCCAACGAAAACGCGCACTAATACCTTCTGCGGCATTACACCACCGGTTTCGATCCCCTTCAAGTTGGAGCAAGACTAAGTGAACCCAATCGCAAACACCTACAAAGGGGCCGCCAAAACTGTAGGCGTACTTGGTGAGCTGTTGGCAAATCTTCTGCGCCGAACGTACGACTGGCTCACCTGTGAGAGCGGGAGCCCAGTGAGATCCATGGATTGCTCCAGGACGCTTAAATTCAAGAATCGCAAATCTGTACCAAATGTTTTGAATCTGGACGGACCAACTTATATCAATACGCGATAGATGCTCCACAACGTCCCCATCTACTTGAACCTTGACACTGTGACTATCTTCCGAGGCGCACCGTATATTGTACGCTGTGCTATTGCAAAGCACGGAATTAACGGGCGTCAGTATATAGTGCCTTGTGGCCCAAATAGCATCGGACTCCCCGCTTATCTGAATGGATCGATCGGTTGCTGGAGGGAAATAGATTGTGTCCTCGGGAAGGCCAGCGTAACCACATAACCCACTAGGCAACGGCCAATGCAATAATGCACAAACATTTGCATACAGCTGGTTCGAGGCTGATGAGACACTTCCCAGCCGAGAGAATGTGAATATGTGGGACGTCGTTGTCCAGGTGTATCCTCGCCGAGAAGCCGGAAGGAGTCGCATAACTGGGGGTGCGAGCTGGGAATTCTTGGGGCGGAGCAAGGACCGGAGAGATCAGTTGCGGCAAGGGAGAAACTGTGGGTATCGTGTTCCAAGCCGGGGCAGTATAGGTCGGATAAGGCGAGCTCACAGGAGATGCGGATTGAACAGAGATTTCGGGTGCTTCTGGAAACCAAGTCCGGAAACCAGCATGATACCAGGCATGAATGGTTTGTCCACCGATCACGTGTTCAGCCCGAGTCTTATGGCGTCGACTTTCATCTGTACGTCCATCATTGAAACCCGAAGGGGTGGGGAAGCCCTGACTCATCTTGTTGTGAGACTAGGAGGGAAACAGATGGAGCTTTGGTGATCGGAAGAAATCGGAGATAAGAGGTCAGACCGATTTCAAATCCAATACATTTTCTTTTGGGAATTTTTTTTCTCCCAAGGGCGATCGACAACAACATGTGCGAATTCCTTGCAAAGTATGCCTCTGACAGTCCACTTCTGCTCTATCCTCAAGACCAAGAAGTATCAGAAAACACACCAAGATTAACCCTAAAGGTTAAAAAGCATCTCGCCGTCGGTGTCACTCGTCGTAGTCAAGTGGTTTCAGTGGTGTTAGAGGGAGGGGACCTTTGCTGTGCTAGACGTGACATTCGTCCACCAGTTGGAACCTGTTTGGTTGCGAAAGTTTTTGATCCTGAGGCGACGTTTTTCTTCGAATGGAAAGGTTCTCGCGCCGAGTACTGTTCTTTTCTATCACGCAACGAAGTAAGGGCGTACACCAGCCTCGCTGACATGAACGGCATCGAAGTCCCGCTATTTTACGGAGCGTACAAAACCGGCGAAGCCTTTGTCATTCTTCTTGAGCTCATCACCCAACGCAGTCTCGTGCGTTATTCCGTTCAATCCCCAGAAGAAGGCGATGCTCTCAAAGCTGCCGGACAGTCACTCATCGACAAACTTCACAAGAGAGGAGTATACCACCGCGATGTGGAGCCTTGGAACCTGTTCTGGGACGCACCAGCGGCCAAGTTAAAGATCCTGGACTTCGAAATGGCAAAATTTAAAGAGAACGAACCTTCTCAGGTATGGGAAGCACAGGACAGAGTAAGTATGGAGACCATTTTGGCGGAGTGCGGAATAAAATGCAAAAGAAAGATTCCTGAGTGGATGAAGCCTGCATCATAGTCTAGTGAAAACGAATAAAGGCTGGTCGCAAATAAGATTCTGGTGATAAAAAATGGGGCTGTCGTTGAAGAAGGGACTCACGAGGTATTGATTGAAAAGAACGGGTTGTATCGTGCGATGTGGGACAAGAAGTAGCTGTCTTAACAAAGTGGGCGTTATAGCGGTGGGATGTGGCGGATTTGCATAATATTACTTGTACTGCTTGAAATTGAACCTGCATAGTTAATATCCAGTATCATGAGCACCGCCAAAAGCCACCTTATAGGTTGCATAACCCGTTGGCATCAACAGTTACCGATATATTTCGGGCAGGAAACAAGAAGTTACTCGGAGGCTCGATATGCTCTAAATGAGACGTATTAAGAATTGTAACGTCAAAGAAAATAAAGGCGTGTGGATGGGTCCAAATCGCTCTCAGAATCTGTCGAGTAGCGCTATAAGTACAGGCATAGATGCTCCTTATTGTGCAAAGCATGAAGGCCAGTAGGAAGACATTCTCGGACGACCTTAGTGGGCTGCTGAGACAAGTTCAGCAAACGAACAACGATGTATCCAGGCTCGCCGGTGCGGAATTGTTTATATGTATAGACTCAGAGACTACAACAGATGAGAAGAAATGTTTAGGCGATGAACTCAACAGCATCACGGCATATATGGACAAGACCGACTTTCTAGAGAACGTAAACAACACTCCCACAGGCACAGGCACAGACGTAGCTGTGTAGACCTTCATTTGGGGAAGGGATTGATCTCTAGGCCACTTTCACCCAATACTGGGACTCGGCTACCTACATCGCCGGACGTATGCACAGCATCCTGCATCAAGTTATGAGGCTGTCCAGAAAGGGTGATGTGTATGCTATAAATCACAATTGCCAAGGCTGGAAAGAGAATATCAACACCTTGGAGCGGATTTCCAGGTCTCTCCCGTTCTACATATGCACTTTAGCGAGAATGTCCAACGATCTCAACCGCTACAAAATCAAAATGGACAATTACTACGAAAGAATGACGGACATCATAAAGAGCAATATCGGCTCTTCCAAATTCGAGGAGGTGAAAGCGGAATCAATCGCTGATTCAAGCGGGTTCGGGTTGTTATCCACCATCAAATCCCTCGACGGGGAGCTTCTAGAGCCCGAAAAAACTTTCAACCGCCTGCTTGAGGAATTATTCAGGCGCGACGAATTGTCCCGGCGTGCGGAATTATTCCGGAAGTTGTCGTGGAGCGAAATCACCTTCAATGGGGTGCCCGTGAAGATCGACCCCTATATCAGCGAGTTCGTAAAGGTGGCCAGCAAGATTGAGATGATGAGGAGAAAGCATGTAGAAATGAGCATCATGATAGCGGAGAGCGACGGTGATATCGTTCTCCCTGCATTCGGTGAGTTCTTCAAAGATGGCATACTTAAACAGATGCTGTTACGAAGATGAATAGCTCCTATATAGTGAGTCTTATATATCAAATATCTTAAAGAATGGTGTCCGTCCAACTTTTCCCCGTTAGTCTACATCATGGCTGAGCCACCCTACTTTCTCGTCTCAATCTCGGCCGCCGCTATTTGAGCGGAGGTGATAGTCTAAGTTAACCAGCCTGAGGACATACAATGGGAGGTTATTAAGTAGCAGACCCTGCAGGGCCGCCACGGACGCTACGGGGTCAGATTCTAACCGATTCACATTAGAAGGAACATGGGCCCCGTTCCCATGCTTTATCTGAGGTTGATGAGGGCAAGTGAAGGATGCATAAGATTCGAGAAGCATGTTTATTACTTCACCTGAAAATAAACTGTTACCAAATATGTCGGTGCAGGGTCCCAAACTGTCAATACCGAATACAAATGAATAATCTTCGCCCTTCAGATGGCAAGAAACTGAAAACTTACTCAGACAAATTTGAAAGCTTCCAAGCCATCCAGTCCTTTTCCGACTCTGCAGCTTTAACCCACGTAACCAGCTCATCTTTCTCGGCAGAATACCCAAGACAAACCAAGCTCAAATGGAAAAGGGAAGGGCCCTGGTTCTCCCAAAGACCATCGCCTTTGCGTTTCAGCTCGACTTCCCAGAGCCAGTGTTCTCGTAGACCAGCGAGATCAGGGGACGCGATATCGGTATCCGAAAAGGGGGAAGCAAGGTTCCCATTGACTTCGACGAACCGTTCCCCGAAACCTAACACCCGTTTCTCGACACCCTCTGTTTTCTTTGCAAAGGGGAGCACTCGCGCCACGATGCGTGGATCCAATTTAGGGAAGGTACTGTGTACGGGAGGAATCGGGTTTTCATGTAGCCTGAAAAAAAATTAGGACAGACAGCTTTTTTCTCTTACCATTCAGTGAAGACCATCACGGCTTGGAAAACGGAACGCTCTCTTGAGTTTTTATAATATATCATAGCTTCAAGACAAATGTCGGTAAAAAAATCCGACCTATATTCCCAGCTGAACATGACTAACTGCCTGACGGCCTCCTTCGCAACATCCATATCTGAAAAATAGTGTTCGTAGAGCTCGGCGTCCCAACATGTGACATGGCGGAATTTCTGGTGGAACGTACTGAGGGGAGGACCAAAATAATTATAGAGGTCGGGGTCAACATTGCGGAATTTCTGGTGGGACGTACTGGGACCAAAATAGTACTCGCAGAGCCTGAGGGGAGGATCGGCTTTAGAGCTCTTCTTGTTCAACGTCTTAGCCTTTGTAGTGCAAATAGAAAGTGGCATCGTGCCTGGAAGTGTCGAATCTTACGAAGATGCCGGCGATGATTGCTCGGCGAGAATAGCTTCGGTCGGTCATGATCCCTCGGCGACGATCCCTCGGCGATGATCCCTCGGCGATGATCCCTCGGCGATGATCCCTCGGCTACGATCCCGGGTTATTCCACAACGGAATGACCCCTAACCCTGTATGGCAGAATTTTGTTCGCGTGGAAAGCCTCGGTTCGGTGGAGAACCGTCTCACTTCCCTTCATTTATCCATGGGGCGATGTGATTTCGTTTGTACCGAGTGCGGAAAGAACCTCACTAGGAATGAACACTTGAATAAGCATGCCCTCCTATTCATACAACCCCTAACTTCTTAATAGACATCGAAAGCAGCTTCATAGCTTGTCGCCGATCTCTGCTCTTCGTCCAAGAGTTGCCTGCCAACGGTGTCACGAGAAAAAGATCCGGTGCGAAAGATCGAATGATGGCGCTTGCATAGCCTGCAGAACAGCCAAAAGCGAATGTTCATTTCGGGGCAGTCCATCTTTAAGAGAGGTATCAAACAGAGGACCGTCTTCCGAAACGACACTACAGATCGAATCATTCCCAAATACGGATCCTCCCTTGGGCAATCCTCCTCCGGTTCAAGACCCTAATATAGGTCGTGAAGAAACATTAAAGAACTATCTAGCGATCTATCCAAGGTTCCCTCTAATCCATCCTTACGCGGTTCCGCACCTCTATAATTCGGCCCTCCATCAGACCGACAATGAAAAACATTACCTTTGGGGAATGGTAGATGCGTTATGTTCCTTGATATGTCTCGCTGTGGAAGATGACGAAAAGTCGGCATCGTTTTATCGGTCAGCCCGAGAGCAATTAGACATGATGGGCCGGTCCTTCGTTGAACGGGTTTTTATATGTACGATTTTGGTGAGTTTCCCGAAGATGAATGTCTTGATTCATGCTAGTGACAGGCCATCGTTAGATTTCCCTACAAAACGCTGGAAAAGGGTAATATGTTTTGAATATGTCTTATTGTTTTAGCTGTAAGGGCCGATATCGATACCGCCTCTGTGGTGGCTCGAGAAGTATCGCATCTTCATGAAGGCAGTTATATCCCCTGGCATGGCGTAGATATGACCGATCTTGAGAAAATAATCAAAGACACGTTCCAACGTGTATGCTGTCTTCTACTCTCTGTCGATTATGATCTGCAGAGAAGAAGCGATTTAGGCCATGTCCCGTCTCTTTTTACTCTTGACTTTGGCTTTCCATCCCCTCTTGACGTTGGTCTTTTCCACTACGCAAAGGTAACTTCGAATTATTTGGGAACTGCCGACAGTTATCGAAGGTCGAGACATATGGCCCAATCGGCCATGTTGATATAGTCGAGCCTCTCCATGCGCTTCGTAAGTCAGTGGAGTTGTTAATGGGCCATTACATCGTAAATCCCTTCACGTCATTCACTAAAGACTGTATTAGGTTGGGGAGAAGGAAATGCATCAGTACGAGCCCGCTAACATTGGGTTAAAGTCACCTCTACTACAGCGCCTTTATCAATATCGATATGTTCAGCTGTGCATCAGCTCTTTTTGGACCACGTGGCCTCGCGAAACCACTAACGACAAGGAGGACGTTAAATGGGGTGCTGTAGAGAGGTTGTTGTCGGGAGCACTCTTTCTAAGTTCAATCCTTCAAGATCAGCACTTCAAACAATGGATTCCACTGGATGCTGATTGCGGATATGCAATGCGGGCTCTGCGTCATGCCTATCAGCAGTACAGCTCGTACCATCAAAATTTGATTGAAAGGAACTTCGAAGGTTGTAGACTGCAGGAATATACGGGTATATATTTGAGGGAGGACAGATACGCTAGAGATGGACACAATTGAATAAAAACAAGCATGACGGTTTACATCTGTTCAAATCCACAAACTGTATAGGAATAGGAAATATAGGAATTCAGACCCGCAGCCTAGCAGCCAGTTGAGACAAACTCATTTACCTACGTTGAGCAGACGACATGAGAATTATTACTTCACTCTCATTCCGAAACACTCAATTTTGGCCTACTTTGAGCCCACGAAGAACAAGTCAAAGTTACTCACAGTTCCACACACTGAGCATGAGCTCCCTTTTGGGACATTCGGCTGTCCACAGCTGCCACAGGTTCCCATGATATTAGGATTTTCAGCTTGATTCGCAGGACTTGTCTAGTGACAACATGGGGGAAGAAATTTTCACGGTTATTAACGCCAAAACGTCACATGACTAACCAGGGACCGGCCCCCATCCCCCAAAAGTGGTAGATCGAGTTCCGAGATCAGCGCCTTGGGCTATTATCACATGACAGGCGGGATACGGAAGTCGGAAGATTACGGAGAGGGCGACGGAGACCTCTTCAAATTGTGCCACTTAATAATCTTAAATGATTATACCGATTAACATAACATGCTGCAGACATTATTTGATTCTTTTGTGCAGATTCACAGCCACGAGCAGCAAAAGAGCGACCCCAGCTACGAGCGTCTCACCCCAGATAGTGACGGTGAATTCCCAAAACATTAAGCGACGGATCTTTTCCAATGTTGGGCCAGTTTCTCCCGCAATACAGTCAATTTTAATTTCCCCCTCTTCGATGCCCAAAACTCTGAAATCATTCTTCGTCAACAATTCGTTGAAGTCCTTATCATCTTCAAACCCTTCATAGTTCCAAAAGGTCTTTGAAATCCGACTGGATTTTCGTATATCTTCCCGACTGCATAACCTTGACCTTAAAAGTTCCTTTATAATCGTAATCTGCCCTGCCTGGGCGGCTAGATTGAGTGCTGTATTTCCATACTGATCGCGCATATATGTGCTATCCAGTAACAGTTTCACGGCCCCACTGTAATCCAAGCTTAATTTCGTTCTGGTAATCGTCTGCGACGCCATTAAATGCAGTGGTGTTCGTCCTTCATTATCCACTGCCTTAATATCCGCTCCCCGATCTCTCAGAATGATAATCAAATTCAGGTCACCACGAGAGGCAGCAACATGAAGTGGGGTTTGACCTTTACAGTCTCTTGCCATAATCTGTGCCCCGTTCTCGAGTAGCCGCTTTACTACCTCCACCGTCTCTTCCGAATAATGACCCGGCCTTGAGAAGCAACTTGAGACACATGCATGATGTAGTGGAGTTCGTTCATCCTTGTCCTTAGCCTCAACGTCGGCACCGGAACGCACTAACATCCTCACTGCATCGCTGTTGGATATGGCAAGATGGAGCGTTGTTCTGCCATCAGAATCTTTCGCGTGTATGTCGGCGCCTTGCTCCAATAACATCCGCAAAATTTCAAGGTTAGAAGCCTTTGCGGCAAGATGCAAAGCGGTTTGTTTTCTTTCGTCTTCTGTGGTCGAATTAACATCCCAGATAGGAACGGCGTTGTTGGGGTATGGGAGACGGGGGCTGAGATATGGCTGTTTGCATTGGGGGCACAAGACAGTAGCCGACTTGCAGTTGCGCTTCATCCGCTCTCGCCTTATATACCTGATCAGACAAGCTTCGTGGACATCAAGAGAACAATGGCATGCCCTAGCCCAGGTCACACAACTGGCAGGGGTAGAAGGTTCTTCCTCTTGATGGCAGATAAAGCACCTTCGCCCCCTTATGTATTCTAAGCTGGAAGTACTGGACTCGGCGTGGTGGTCGGAGTGACGGAGAGGATCGATCGGGAACAGGATTTCCTCTACGATGCCCACAGACCTCGATTTGATGCTCCGGTGCAGCAGATTCCAACCATTTTCAGGGCCCACGTGTATGTCCACTTCTCGTGGGTTGCAGCCTTTCTCTACTAAGAACTTAAACATTTTCTGGTCGTGTCCTTCCTCTGGGTCAAAGTTGTCGCCGTCATCCTCTAAACAAGGGCCCTCGCCGTAGTCGTCAAAATTGTCGCCCATGTGAACTCGAATTTCCGTTGCCTCCATTAATAGGTTGTTTGTGATTTTGGACCCGGCCTCAATCAACAACTCAGCAATGTCCAAACTTCCACTTCTTACAGCGATCTCGAGGGCTGTTTTCCCAGATATCTCCGGTTCGAACTCGGCAGTACAGCGGAAGTCTTCCAGTCCTTCGTCGTATAGTAGGTACGTTAATTCTATGTATCCTTCCATGTCGGCTTTCTGAGCTGCACGATGCAAAGCGAGGTCTTCTTCCCAAGGCAGAAACTTACTGAGCTCATCACGCAATATCAGTTTTTCGTCAACTGACAGACCTCTCACCACAAATTCATTCAAAGCCTCAACTTCCCCCCAACTCCAACCCTTTCCCTTTGGATCGGGGTTTTTAGAGACAAATCTGACGGCTTCAATCATTTTCATTGATTTCTCTCTAACTGGCTCCTTTCCCAGTTTCTGTCTTATGTATTCATCCTTTTTCCTTAGCCTTCTTAGGATAGCTTTCTCATTTTTCTTGACGTATTTGTGAAGCACATCGTAGTATATTTTTGCTTCTTCTGTATGTGTATGCATTAGCTCATTTGCAGACAGTGTGCTACATGGCATGCTTAAATTCTATTTTGCCGTGGCCCACGTCGCAGGTGGTGTGGCAAGATTGAAGAATATGGCAAGCTGGAGGCTCCGGGTGGTTTGTGGCGAGAAAAGCTCTAGAGGCTAGAATTCTTGTATCAGTACCACAAGTCCAGGATTCGTGGATGCGTCGCGATGGAATGAGTTTCCCAGAGAGGCGCAGATGGGCCACTATGGAAGTAATTATGGTGACTTAATCTGAACTCCGTTATCCCGAACGACAGTTATACTTCCCTCAAAAATATACCGTGGATCTCCTCGTTGTCTCAAAGTCTCCACCTGAATATCTCGAGAAGTTTGGACAAAAATCGTATGGACATATCCATCGACCGTCACCTTTACGGGAATCCCCAAGTTGAGCATCGTACTGTCAACGAGTAGACGAAGAAATTTTCCAAACTTCACAAGCTTAATCATGTTTCCTGGTTCCAACCTGACAATAATGGTATCTACCCCCAATGTCTCCACCGCCTTGTCACCAATATCTACCCAGTAGAATTGTTGGCCATGTCCGCCAAATTTCCACCAATTCTCTCCACGACAATGGCTCCAGGTTTTGAGATCCCAGATGATCTGTTTAGGGCGAGGATTTCGAAGAAATTGACGAAGCCACGAAATCGCATTTGTATTGTGCTTTGAGCTTTCGCTGGTCTTCAGCGTTTGCCATTTTTTCAAGTCTGTGAGTACAGTTTGTGGTTCCTCGTCAGGCGCGTTATCGATGAATCTGTGGCCCTTACCGCGGTGAATCCAAGTTGTATGAATGTAGTAACCTGGACTATTCTTGGCCAACAAATCTAACGTATTGCTCATTTTGGCAGTTTCGAAATTCCGGCAGTATTCGTCGTCGTATTCCCCAGCTTGCAGTGCAATTGGCAAAGAGGCCAGGTTCTTGACCTCGACCCAATTGTGATGTCCGGCCGACGTATGTACGGCTGCAAATCGGTCCGCCAGTCTAGCCCCTATCTGGTATACTCCATCTCCTCCTGCTGAGTAGCCGAGTACATACACTTTATCGGAATTGACATCTTCGAACAAAATCATGTTTTCGATGAGGCGCTTGTACAAGAGATACGACTCCGGTCGAAAGTGCATATCCCAGGTATCAGTAATTCCCCGGGGCACAACGTAAATACCTTCAGCTATGCTCTGGACATACAATCCTTTCATTCGTTCCCATCCCTTATTGTTGACTTCGACTGGCTCTCCTCCTCCGCCATGCAAAGCAATATAGAGAGAGTAGCCCCCAGGTGGTTTTTCACCTTTGGTAATACTGACGTACTTCATCGTTTTTCCGTTATAATTCAGCATTTTGCTCCGATGCTCTTGAATCCGGGTCTCGTTGTGTTGCTCTTCCCGCTGATACTCCTTCCACACATCTGCTATAGAGTTCCTGGACATCTTCGATGTAGTAAAGATTTAGTATAGTTAGTTGTCGGCGACCGGTCAGTGTGAGCCCCTTCATCGGGGCTTGTTGTTGCGGCAGTTTCTTATAACAGAAGCTAAGTCAATAGGAACGTGAGCAGGGATAAGGAGTTCAGAAGGTGGACTCATCATTTCCATTTAATTAGTGCATCCGATATGAATCTCGTGAATGTCTATACACCTAACTATTATGAAACTCGGCCACATCACAATTAAATCCGTGGCCGGATTCATGATAGAAGCTGATCCAGCCTCAGATCTAGTTATCGTAACCAGATGGCGACGCTTGTCCGACGATATACGAGAATCACAACCCACTGCAATAGGAACTATGTTTGTAACTTAAGTAGTTTGGGAGAGTACGAAAATGGTAATTTATTCTGTTCGAATTGTTCTCTTTCGTTTAGTAAGCCATCCCTACTCGGGGTTTAAGTTGACAAGAACATTCAGGGTATAAATTGCATGTCACCCCGACTATACTCAAGGGAATACAATATTTCCGAAACATCAAAACTCCCGATTATGCCTCTTCAACTTGGGCCAATTACACTGGAAGAGAGGCTGGTGTGCCTTAGGGACTGGAGAACAATAAAGCCCCTACTTGAGGAAGCTGCCGTTCATGAGAAGAAGAGAGAGCTGACGGCATTTGAAAAATGGAACGAGATCGCCGATCTGAACCCATCTATATCAGATGCTCTGGAGAAGGCGAAAAGCTGCACAACCCCAGACACCTTAACAGATAATGCGTGTCGGTGTTTGAAAGCTCTCAGAAGAACCCTGTATAGCGAGTACGTGCGCAGTGCCTTTCAAGAGTATTTGGATGCGGTGAGGGAACCTGAAAATGAGATGAAACTGGAAGATGAGATGAAACTGCAGCAAGACGAGATGAACCTGCTGGAAAAAGATCTGGAAATGGGTGGATGCTTCTCAAAATGTGTTAAAACTTGATTTATGGAAAATTGAAAATTGGTTGGAACGTGTACTGTGAAGGCAATCCATACCTCGGGGGACAAAAGAGAGAACAGGCGAACAGGTTTCTTCCATAGGTTGTTTGTAGTTATTCAATTTGAACTTTTTTCCTTTTTTGGATATAAATCCATGCAGGAAGAGTCTACTCAAAACAGAATTCCCATCGGCTTTCGCCAGCCATCACCATTTGCGTTTCGTGGTTGTGGGGACATGATTGGGACGCTCAAAGCTACTATCTTGCAAGCCGGCTAACTTCTCAAACTGCCGCCAGGTGTATTCTCCAGTTTGTAAATATTTGAATGCATGCTTACCCCGCAGAGATTTTATTTAGAGTTATGCCAGTGTGAGCATTATAAACCAGAATTTCGGTCTATCTAATATCCGTTCAACGTTTTACACTATCTATTTACTCCCATACCCTACCTAAGAATCATCAAATATGCTTCACTTCCATCCATAGGGCGTCCGGCACAGGTTTATGTGGGTTTTGCCACATTTGTCTCCGAACTTCGTTACAGACGTGCCACGGCCACACTCGGAATCGCCGCCGATCAATGATCACACCAAAGTTCGATTGTGTGCCGCATTGTGGCCCGTTTTCGGCCAAAAGTGCCACCGTATGTTACACAAAAGGGCCTAAAGCCACATCACGCCAAGCCACCACCGCCATCTATATTATTTGTGGCTTTTTCGGTCTTCCGCCATGGAAGCTTGGAAAGAACGAAAACTGGCTTGTCACAAACATGTACACAATTCTCCAGGCTTTTGCAAACGCCGCTCCACTCACAAAGCACTTTATTTTGCCCCATTCATTGGGAGGCGTTGTGCTTCCAGTTCGTTACCCATACGCGACACTGCTACCGCATCTTATTATTTCGGGACTTCACGTAACCCAATGGTTCGGTGCGCTACCCGTTCCCAACTCTCAAACAGCATGAAACGGCCCAATATGGACCTAAATCTTATCATCGACTTCTCGCCGTCGCCGACATCGGACGATGAGAAAATTTTGAGCTACTAGAAGTTCGCATCTATAAAAGCTACATAATGGTCCCAACCACTCCCACCGAGACCTGATTTCAGTTTTGATTTGGTCACGCCTTATTGCATGCACTCGAACAACCTCATAGAAAATGCCCTTGCCCTTGATTGTGTTCAGACCAATCTGTATCGCAGCACAAAGCCATTATGGAGGCCTGTAGGCAGTCGAGGCACTTTTGGTGGTGCAATTATAGCTCAAGCGCTCAATGCCGCAATGAAGACCGTTCACCGAACAATGCACATCCGTTCTCTTCATGCCAACTTTGTCAGTGCGTATATCACACCCTGAAGATGTCATTTAACAAATAGAGGAGATTCCTTAACGCCAATCTTTTATTCTGTTGAATTGACACATGACGGTAGATCGTCAGCTGTTAGAAATGTCCGATCTCTTCAAGGTGAGCGTGTCATACTTGTGCTTTCAGCTTCTTTTCATGCTGACAAACCCTCCTCACTAACACATTCCAAAAGATCGCCGACTCATGTAGTTCCGAGGCCAGAAGCAATACAGACCAAGCCATCTGAAGAAGATCCGAAAGACATTTATCGAGAGATAGTGAAAGCCGCTGAACTTTCAAAAGTGCCAACCCGAGTGAATCCTGCAATAGCATGGGCACGCGAGAATGGACTCGAGTTCCTACAATCCCTCTCCAAGGAGTATGTATCGCGGCCGATCGATTATCGCTATGTCTCAAACCTCGAAGAGACTAAAGATGGGTTGACCGGCAATACCGAACATCGGCAATATGTATGGTTCCGAACAAACGGGCCCACTTCCACTGATCCTAACACTAACGCACTTGCTTTGGTGTATGCAAGTGATCATGACCTGATAAATACAGCAATTCAAGCACATGGTGACTTGTTGAAGAGTGATATTAAAGTGATGGTTAGCTTAAATCACTCTGTCTATTTTCACACCGTATGTCCCTTTCCCAAAATGCAGCTACGAACAAATAGACCGCAAAAATGGATGATTGGATGTTGTATGAGACTATCTCACCTTGGGCAGGGTCTTCAAGAACCTTGAATTTCGGATACGTCTTTTCTAGCGGTGGAGATCACGTGGCCACCTGTGTGCAGGAGGTCCTCTTACGTTTACAAGATAGAGACCAAAAAGCAAAATTATAGATGGTAGATAGCCAGTAGATAGGCCATGAATGTATGTTTTCCCAGCAACCTATAAATCGCGCATACTCTTTTCCGATCAGCAAGAAAGGAGGATGAATCTGTTGTGGTATAGCGCATTGTCGTAGGGTTTTCCCCATATGTTAGCAGTCGCTTTTCATAGACAAACTTTTCCCCCTTTGGCATATCTCTGGAAGGGTACAAAATACAACACGATCAACGCAACGTAACCTTTTTGCAGTATTACAGAGGGGAACGCCAGTTTGAAATAGGCTAATGCAAATTGGGAAGTTATCAGATTGTGCCCGATCGCCTGAATAAGCCTTCGGATGGTCAAAACTTGGCATTTCTATTTACAACTTCCTCCATCGTCCTGATTGCTACGAAACTGAAGCAAAATCCTTCCGATCTCGCCCTGTTCACAAAGTTCTTCTACCTGCCCTGTCCTTCAACCCTGCGAGTATTGTAATCATTAATTCCGTCTCGCCACCAGCTGGAATCTTTTTTGCCGCAATGTCTAATGGAGTGTCATTATTCACGTCGCGTAGCGTGACAGCAGAGTCATTTGTCAGCGCCTTTACAGTTTTGGAGCTACACTTGTTGCATATCGCCCGGTGGAGCGGAGTCTGTCCTTTGTGATTTTGGACTGCAAAGTCGGCACCGGCCTCTTGGAGAGCAGGTATCACATCCGCGAAAGGGTTAGGGAGGTCTGCTGCATAATGTGACGCCGTATTTCCAGCCTCGTCTGTCGCATTGACCTCGGCTCCCGCGGCTAGCAACAAGTTGACCATGTCAATATCCCCACGCAAAACGGCATCATGAAGCACAGTTTTACCCCCGGCGTCTTTTGCATTGATTTCGGCTCCTGCAGCTAGCAACAATTTGACCGCTTTAACGTCCCTCCTCGAAGTAGCAACGTGGAGCACAGTGTCACCGCCCAAATTTTGCACTCCAACGTCCGCCTTAGCATCCAGAAATACTTTCACTGACCCCAACTTTTGGAAACTCACAGCAACATGCAAAGGTGTTTCCCCAAGGTCGTTCGTCACGGTCAGACTTGCTCCCCTTCGGATTATGAGTTCGGCTATCTCCGGATTCCAGTTGCATGCGGCATCGTGTAGCGGCGTCCACCCCTCAAAACCCTTTTTGTCGGCGTCCGCACCAGCGTCGAATAACTGGTTCACTAACTTGACCCTCCGTTCCACCAATCCTACATGCTCCTCTTCCCTCATTCCCGAGTCTTCCTTACAATCCCACGTCGCCGCGGCTGCGCAATGTAATGCGGTCAATCCATCTGTGTCTCCCGCCTTGACGTTGACACCTTGAGCTAATAGAGCTTCCCATATCTCGATCTTGTTGTGTACTATTGCCCGTCGCATCTCCTCTGCCGGATCCGTCGGTGATGGTTCATTATAGTGTATCTCCTGCTCATCAACGGCCGTAACGATAGGGTAATCGCCTTCCGTGAAGATTTTGACAGTTACATTACATTCATATTCGAGACCATCAGCAAAGAAGTGTCGTCGGCTGTCGGTCAGGCAGCTCCCTTTTTCGCTTCGTCTTAACGACGATGTCACCGTTTTGTCTCTATAGTTCAAAAACCCCATGACCCCAAGCCTCAAATCGTGACCTCGTGGAATCAAATCCTTTGGCATTTGGACAACGTAACGGTCCGAGTCATCGGGCAATATTACGTACGTTGCGAATGTGATTTCTCGGAGAATCCCGCAGCCTGCATTACGCCTATCCATGAACGAAAGGGCATAAGTGACCCGTAGCTGAAACTTCCAAAAAAAGTAGAGAAGTTATTGCTACGAGATTCGCCGTTCAATAGGCGAGGAACGGCCACAGAGGCAAAAAGTATTTATAATAAGACCGCTCGAGGGAATAAAGGCACATTAACTTCGCGATGGCTAAACGAGGCTATGCATTTCGGATTTCGTGGCCGGTGGCACTCACTGATCTAAAAAGTAAGACAAAACAAAGGAGGAGAAGGAGAAAGAAAGACCTAAGGTGCGGACTAGAAGTACAGTGGCGGAGGCTCCGGGCGTCCTTGCAGTGTACTCAATTAATACAGTAGAAAGCGACAGTTAAGAATTGGGGTTGGTGCAAGGTGGCTCAACGTGGCGACTCGCTAGAAATATCGGGAACGGCGCCGCAACACCGCTAGCTCTGCAGGATGCACTAAAACTCACAACTTGAATGTTAGGTCACCATACCCTACTTTCTATCCTCTTCCACTAGCTTCAACCTCATTTAAAGGGGAACATTAGGCGTGAGTAATTTTAGGCGGAAACGCATTTTGTGAAAAGAAAAATTTGAAATACGGCTCTTGTTTGAAATCGAAAGTAAATCCAAGTTGATTTCCACATTGGTAAGACGGAGAAGAAACATTTCGTATGGAAAGGAACATAATTGGAAAGGAATATGGAAAAAGAAATCAAGATGATTATGGATATGAAGAACGAGAGAAGGAAAATAAACCCCAATGTGAAGAGCATGACCAGGAAGACAAAGTGGAGTTGGACGAAGGCGATGAGTACGCACACGAGGACGATGACGATGGCGAGGACGATGACGAACAAGGTGAAGATGAAGATGAATATGAATATGAAGATGAAGATGAAGATGAAGACGAAGACGAATATGAAGACGAAGACGAAGGCGAAGGCGAAAGCGAAAGCGAAAGCGACGATGAATATGAAGATGAAGGCGAAGGCGAAAGCGACGATGAATATGAAGATGAAGGCGAAAGCGAAAGCGACGATGAATATGAAGATGAAGGTGAAGATGAAGATGAAGATGAAGGCGAAGATGAATATGAAGATGAAGACGAAGACGAAGATGAAGATCGACCGCGAGACAAACATGAAGATGCACATGAATAGGAGAAAGTGGACTAGATATACTAGATATGAGATATAACTCAATTTCAACGATTTCACTCAAATTGTTTTGCAGCAGGTCCAACCCGTGAAGCGTTACCGCCTCCACATTATAAACTTAAAACTGTTGTCAGACCTCGCCTTCTATAAATCGGATCGACTTCATGAAAGAGAGACCATCACGACCGACTCAGCCGCTCAGTCACATTCCGCCGAAAACTACCAAAAACACGCGACGCCATCTTCATTCACCCTGTCCTTAAGAAGAATCTTGACCATTACGTTGAACAGGCCAGCTATTTGCGCCCCTCGATCTCCCATTTCTGTTGACTCTGAGGCCAATCGATGACCCTTTTCAACATGGCCTCCGAGATCGTTCTGCTTCAGAATTTGTTGGAGAGTGAGATTCGCTCAGTTGAGGAGGATTCTAGATCAATGAGAGTTGGCATGTCATCTCACGGAGCCAGAAGGATACAAGATCTGGTGGCGGAACACTGTATTGAGGCTGTCGAAGCATTGGCAAATCTCGCTCGTCTCTTCGGTAAGAAGGCCAACGACAGTCATCTCAACCGTTATATCAATATGTGGATTAGGCTGTATCTGAAAGGATTCATGATGGTTTCTCTACCAGTAGGCTGTACCGAGGCGCGAGACAGAGTGAAAGAGTTGGATGGCTTGGTAATGAAGACAACGAGAGCTTACTCGGACGCCGCCAGGTGGTTGAATATGGGGTCAAGTCAAAAGTTCCTGGTTAAAGATATTGTGGAACTAGGGAACGGAATCGTTGAAGCCTCGATTCTGGATGCAGCACTAGAGGTAATGAAGAGAGTAAGGCCGATCAACCTCGTCGCCATCGATGTGAAGATCCACAGTGCAGTTAGGCATGGATATGCTCGCACAGTTGCGGAAGGTCCGCACAGCGACACGGAAAGAATTCGCGCATTGCGCGTCATGAGCAGCACCTTTAGGATTCCTTCGACTTTCTCGTTCAAAGGCTTCGGCCGTCCTGAGATCGAAGCCGTTGAGGAGCAAGCCACTATCGTGGGCAGGTTGCTGGATCCAGTTCAGGTTCTACACGCAGTTGAGGGACAGGGGACAAAGGTGAGATGGTATAACGCAGCGACGGTGTTTGTTAACGCTCTCGACCAATTAGCCATCACCGTCATTGCCGAGGGGCGGGGGGAAGAGGCATGGTTTCGAATCGGAGCCCCAGTCAAGTACCTGGATCAAGCTCTACTATGCTTCAACCAAGGCCAGTGTTCAAGCTACGGGAGGTTTGACATGTCTCAAGATTGTTGGAGGGTATGCCACGAGGATCAAGTATTTTGCAGTGAGATGGCCAAAAGAATCCAGCAGTGCGCCCATCGGGCACTGATGGAGGAAGGTGAGAAATTGTGACATGATTTTTGAGATTCGTGGCGGGGAGGCATCGACGGTACTGATTTATTAGACAATATTTAAAAAGGAGATTCATCACTTTTCCAGACGCCTTGTGCCTCCGCCCCCTAGGTAAATATAGTCAAACACAAGCAATCAAGGACAGATAATATGACCTTTCTCGATTTGGAGCCGATGAATCGGGACACAGCCGCTTTCAAATTGTAATGTACGGGGCCAAAACACCTCGTTTCACAGTTTCGGCGGTGGCTTGTTACAGTAAGCTTTTAACGAAGGTGGCCCGATAGATCAAATTAGATCTGTACGTAACTAGCTTGCGTCGCACCAGTAGGGTCGGTCGGGACCTAATGAGACTGGTAGCCTAATGAGACTTCGCCACATTGAGTGTCAATTATGGACGGGATTAGGGTTCCGAAGTTGACACCCAATATGGCGAAGTCTCATTAGGCTACCAGTCTCATTAGGTCCCGACCGACCCTATATTTATTTCCTTAACCCCCACTGCTCCCTCAGCATTAACGTTAACGATGAAGGTTTCAACCAGTAAAATTTGGTGGTCGAACACAATTTTCTTCTTCTCTGTTCATCTAGTCGGATTATATGCCCTTTGGATATGGGACGGGGATAGGCGAACTTTGGTACTTGCATATCTAAATTGGCAATTCGCGATGTTAGGAATCACCATGGGTATCTCATTTTAAAGCGGACTTTTCTAAAGACCAGGTTATCATCGCCTTTGGAGTCACAGAAGCTATAGTGCTCGGCTTCCCTTGAGGATAGTCTTGGCCTGCATGGGTACTTTGGGGTTTCAAGGGAGCATCCGGTTATTCCTAACGAAAGAAAAGTCTAATTATCAGTTGGTGGGTTATCAGACACAGGCTTCACCATCGATTTACAGATACCGATTCAGACCCGTATTCCGCCCCTAAGGGATTGTTCTTCTGTCATATGGGGTGGATCTTTATAAAGGAGACTTATCCACTGGTGCAGTTGATTGATAAAACTGATCTTGATAATGACCCAGTGGTCCGGTTCCAACATGTCCATTTCGTTCCTTTGGCAGTGTCCGGCGGACTAATTCTTCCCGCTGTTGTGGGAAAAGTTTGGCTCGGAAGTTCTCTTAAAGGTGTCCTTTGGGGTGGTATCATTGCGAGAATCTTAATATGGCATTGCACGTCACCTCTCTCTCTGATTATCTACTAAGGTCAGGTTTTGCATAAATTCGTTGGCACATTACATCGGAGATCAATTTTATACTACCAAAGTAAGTGCGCGAGGAAACTTGCTCCTCGCACTGTTAACATGTGGTACGTCTTGAAGTTCTGAGCAATCTCATCGGATAGGAGAGGGAAATCACAATTATCACCACTCATTCCCGTTTGATTTTCGAAATGGCTACAGGAAATCGGATTGGGATCCAACGAAGTGGTTTATATGGATTTTATATAACTTCTCCAATCAAATCCCTTCAGTAAAGAAGGCTACAGTGCGAGAAGTCAACAAAGCAAAAGAGAGAGTTATCGCACAAAAGCACCAAGGCTATAATACCCACTTTAGGACAAGATCCAATTTACCAACCATTCCTAAAAACGATATCAAAAAGCGTTATGATGGTCAACCCGTAATCGCGTTGAATGGTCTCCTTGTGGACGTAGGAAAGTTTGCTTCTAAACATGCTGGAGGTCAAGATGTCCTTACGGCCGGATTTGGAGGACGAGATTTATCAGAGAGATTTCAAAAGCTCAATCACCATACAGAGCATGCAATAGGTCTGGTTGAAGATATGGCCATAGCGATAATAGACGACGACAAATAGCAACAGATGTTGCTGTAGTTGGCTAAATTTATCATCATCGTCGATGCCATTTACAGCACTTCAAGAGCTAATTCCATATACTGTAGATGGGTAATCCATCTTCAAGAGTTTCAAGTCTGACCTCTTAACCATTATGATTCAATTAGAATGTTAAACTATGCAAAAAATTCCCCACGTCCAAACACCTATGTATGTATATATTCTCTGTTTGGCAGCTAATTCGGCTAATTTCGACGGCCACCCTAGAAATAGTGCATATGTGTTGGAATGACGTCATCTCCGAGCTACCCTGTATATAAATCCAGCTCTGTAGCCACATCTCTCAAGTACACAATTCACTCGCTCACACGTCCATTCGCAATATTCCAACAATATGCCGTTACGTGTAACCCAGCGGCTAAATTAATAACTCCGCAAATAGATCAGTTTTACATTGCTTTAAAAAAATCTTGTGGCATGCCACTTTTGAGTTCTGACTCTCATGTGGGATTTGCCTCGCTCAGATCTCCGAACTCAACAGCACTTCATTAACCGTGCTCTTCCTTCTTTTCTGTCCTTCATTAGCTTAAGATCCTGTTGCTGGCAGATATCTTTTGCCTTATGAATCGGAAACAAACCACCCGGGGTGGGCCGATTCCGGGATGGCTCCTCGAGCTACTGCTTAAGGCTCACGACGAGTTCGGGTTGTGTGTATTACGTTTGGCCGTGCAGAATGAAGACAATGAAATCGTTGAGGCATTGTTGAAAAGTGGGGCGAAAGTGAATACGTTGCACTCAGGAAACGGAAGAACTCCTCTGCATTATGCCGCGGAGACTAAAAATCTAAAAACGCTAAAAATGCTGATCGAAACTCCTGGGGTTTCACTTAATGTCCAAGATAGCAATGGAGAGACACCGTTACACATTGCTGCAAGGACTGGCTGTGTGGAAACCGTCAAAATGTTACTGGAGGCGAATGCAGAATTCGACATAAGCAACCGCTTTGGTGCACTACCTGTCCACATTGCGAGGCTACGGGCGAGAACCAGAGAGGTCGAAGACGTGTTGAACGCGAGATATTATAGAGAGAACAGAAGACCACCAGGATGCGGGAAATAAGGAAACTGTAATGGCTAGGTAGCGTGAATGTAATATTAAAAACTCAGTCGTTACAACTTGACCTTGTGAAACTCCTCAATGGGTTTCAAGTATAATGTCGGTATTTCAGCATTTGCTCTCATGAACTGATAGATTCCAGATCTCCTCGAACAGAGTCCCAGATTCATCCTGATGTATTGAGGTCGATTAATGGGGGGCTTCCGGCCTCCAAAATCCACCATTCTGTTCGCACATGCATCTCTGCACTCCAGCCCGCCAGTTGGCGCCCTTTCTTGATGTAGGTAACGCATCCTAATTGAATCAGTGAAGTCGCACCGCTTGCGGGCGACAATGTTACAATCTGTCTCATTGCTGCACCTTAAGCTCAAACAGCTGGCCTGCATTTCCAAAATTTTAAAATATAATTTATTTCCATTCTTCTATCTATCTACGTGATGCAGGAACCCAAATTCCCTTGATCAATTTCCTTGTATTCACCCTCCAAATAGGTACAAAACGAATTGACCCATAACTACTAACAATGCAGATAATCCAGCTACCGATGTCCGGCTCCCAGCAGACTTCGAAGGTGGGGCAGCCGTCAAAACCGGTTCAGTAGATGCAGAGGTCGGGGGGGCCGTGATCGCTGTAGTTATTTGAGCTGCCGTCCATGTTGCTACCCCACCCTCAGCTGGATAAGTCGGGAGACTGTAGACGGTTGCTGAGCTAGCCTGCTGCTGATATCCGTCGTAAGTTTCTTGCTCCTGAATATGTTAATTGATGCTCATCATCGGAATGGCGATACTGTTGGATTGACGCAGAAAACCATTCCCGTATGGCAATAGTTACTGCTACCTGAAGAATTACTGCCGCCGGCACCATAGTACCAAGAGGATTGAGAGCTAGTAACGTCCATGGACCAAACTGGCAATTGGTAGTTTGCTCGTTCAACCGAAGTAACAGGCATAAATCCTGACCAAGCGCCTGATTCGTTAGCCTCTACAACACTGATCCCACGAACCAGATAGACTTGGTTGGCAAGGAGAACTGTAAGTTGATTGTGTGATTGAGTAATTCTATTGACAGTGATGAGCTTGAAAACTTGTTAACATACCCCTGAATAGAAGACGAAAATAATCACGTCCCCACTCGATGCCGTAACCTCTGAAGGTGAGAATACATTGCCGAATTGTCCAACGCTGACATAGTACTGCTCAGCCCGACTGAGGCATGCTGTCGCGAACAAATAAAGCACTACGGTATTCAAAATGGTCGGTGTCATAGTCAGGATATGGGTTTGGGATCGAGGAAATTGCTAATTATTATATACACGTTCGGTTCAGGAAGTTACTTTTCCTTCCAGTCTCTCCTGCTAAGCCACTAAGGCCATTCATCCACTCACACATATGCACAAGACGCTTTCCGTGTTGCCATAAGGGAGCTTGCTGAAAGATATATTGTGTGTATGCTTATCAGTCCCTTTTTAGTTGAGGCTCTCATTCATTTTCGGATTGTGGCCTCCAATCCAATCAGGGAGCGACGGTGGCCTGGACGCCACACACAAGCCACCGATGCAATTCGCCACCCACAACCCGAAATGATGGAATAACCCTGACCCTAACCCTTGACCCTAACCCTATATCCCGCGGAACGGGAGAGCATATCTGCTAATGGGCACGTCTTGCCGTACCAAACAAAGCCTCGTTCCAAAATTATTCAAACACCACAATGACACACAAGGTGGCTTAACCTTGTCGACGCTATGCCTTTCTTATAAGAAACTCTACTGACTTCTGTTTCCACTCATCAGTTGCAATTACTAAAGCATCATGCTTAAGAATGAAACTTTTCTTTCCAGCCTTTTTACTGTCCTTCGTGTAAGTGTGATGAAGAGAAGCTGAAGAGGAAGGTTACGAATATTAATAAATTACATTGGCTGGACGACAGCTCGTGAACTCGCGCTTCCCGGTGCATTAGTTTCGGAAATCGCCATATTAGTTACATGAGAAATTCGTAACTCCACCAAGTCCATTCTTATCATTCCTGGCGCATGGTTAGAATGGAAGAATGAGCTAGTTGATACTATCTTCTTATTGACTAAGGGTTACATCTTTTGGTATACAGATTCTATTTGCTGCTTCGTCGGTCAAAAGACTCAAATATAACGTTCTATATACCTTACTTCTCTTTATCTTACCATCTCAAGACCAAAGGGCCTTGCTTACATGCTATATTTTTGCACAACCTTCTGGTAGTATAATATACCGTCTATACGCTTCGGAATCATCCTTGCCCACTCGAAGTATTCATCAAGGCGCTTTTGATCCTTAGGCATGCCATCATCTTCATCGTCCCATGTTGACGGTTCGGGGCTTCCTATTCCGCTTTCACTTTCGCCGCTTCCCTCATTGATAGAACCTTCAATACCAAGCTCTGTGCCATTATCACTACTATCGTCATGTCCGATGTTATTAATATATTGCTCGTAAAACGAGTCCATGCTAACATGTGAGGAATAGTGGCTATTTAGGAGCCAAGCTTCTTCTAGGCTCTCACTTTCGTCAAGCACTGAATCGTCTTCCCCACTTCTGAAGTCGTCCTGTTGGATACTGACCTCGAAGGGACACGACCTTTGCAGTTCACTAAGCTCCAACCAACATTCACGAAAGCATTGCTTGCCTGCCTCAAAGAAGGCCTCCCTTGCTTTATTCGTTATAAACTTTCCTGGGAGTCTTCTCGGCTGGTCCTGTATTAAGTAGATAAAGATCTTTTGCAAGATCTCGAAGGGAAGAGAGTAAGAAGTTGCCACAAAAGGTTTAAATGTCTTCGAGTCAATAATTCCCTCGGTTTGAAGCATTGTTTCACTCACACTTGGTCCTGTCTTCGTAGTGCCGGTATCTTCTGATTCCGTTAAATTGCTCTCATCTTTGGCATCTTCTTTATCATCTCTTTCTAGGACTAGTCTCTCGACATCCGATATCTCGATCTCAGTCTTACAAATATGTTCTATTCGACTAAGCGTACCGTCGAGGGTCTGTTTTGTTTCTATGCAAAGCCATCTTAACTCGGTCCGTGGAACGATTCCGTCTTCCTTCATCCAACGAAAACACATCCTCGTCCAAATTTCCATAAACCCAGTTAGATTTCCGTCTTGCAAGTACCTCTGCCAGAACGTCTGTTTTATTTCTGTCCACTCCTCTAGGCCAAACGCACGAATAACGGGTTTTAGAGATACCCATGCTTCCAGTGGTGTTCGCAGCTCGTAATCCATGATAGCAATATTTACGTCTCTGCGAGGAGCGAGTACTTTCACGACCGGCGTATTCAGAGATCGTACTGCGATATGTAGTGCGCTTTTTCCGGAATAGTCAACAGCATTGAGATCAATTCTATTATCTTCCATGAGAGTACATTTTACATCAGACAAATCATTTTCCACAAGTCCGACAAGCAGAGGAGTTTGTTGTCGAGAGTTGCGTGCATTGACATCGAGATTTGGCCGAGTAAGCAACATCTTTACAATCTTTGCGTGATCACACATCATTCCATAATGAAGAGCAGTGTTTCCGAAGTTGTCTCCCCAATTTATGCTCAGCTTGGTATCCGGGTGATTAAGCAAAAACGCCAAAAGATCATCATGCTCATAAATAACCGCAAGGTGTAGTGCCCCGCGTCCTTGACTGTCACGGACGTTCGTAAACGCCCGCGCTTTCATCAATTCCTCGACAACGTTCCGACGACCCTTCATTGCTGCAACTAGAAAAGCAGTGCGCCCATTCTCATCACGTCGTTCGACATCAATTCCCTCTGTGCCTAATAGTAGCTTTACCACCCCGATATTTCCTGGTGCTGAAGCAAAGTGCAGTGCTGTCTGACCGACATGGTCTACAGGCTGAAATAGCGCGGCTGGGTGTTCTGGAGACGGGCTTTGAGCTTGAGCATTTGGTAAAGCCCCCAATTTGATGAGGAGTTTCACCATCGGTTCTTGGCCATACTGCGCAGCGTAGTGCAATAGAGTCTTTCCATGCGCATCTACTTGTTGGATTAACTGAGGACGTGCTTTCACTAAATCCACGACAAGTGTTTTGTCCCCGCGTTTAACCCAATTACGTAGTCGTTGCAGTATGGTGAGAGTTGGGTTCATTGGCCGAATGTAGAGTGACCTGAGGGTTTAAATACCTTGCTAGCTTGTTGACAATCTAGCCACCCGTATTCTGAGTAAGAGTCAACCCTTGCCAGTGGTTAAGCCCTCCGATATAGCATCGCCACTTTTTGCCTCATAAATTGCCATATTGTTTCAAAATAGAAATATGAGCTGCGACTTTTGGCATTGCCTAGGCCGCCACGGTCTTTTAGCGTCGATTGTGGATATCACTTGGGGCGGGCGGCGTTCTGATATACGACTTCGTGAAATCATTTATGCTGTCATGGCGCACATGCGGATTGCAGTCCATCCATCACATTAAATATTGAAGTTCTGCGAGAACCATCAGATATGTCGTTCAATCCTGAGTGAGTTCCCCCTTTTTGTGATGAATTAGGCTAGTGTGACTGATGCGTCATTCAGAAATATCGTTGCAATCATTCTCACGGTTTTCTTTCCTCCTTTGGGTCCCTGCTCCAAACTGACGCCATTGGCTAATTCTTCAGGTGTACTTCTTAAGGTATAACAACCTAGAGCTAGTCTGACGTCGTTCAGGAGGGCTGCGGGCAGAATTTGGCTATTAATTTTGGGCTGACGCTTCTCGGTCACCTTCCTGGGCTGGTATCTTTCCCCACGGCCTCGTTCTGAGATAGGTCCATGCGTTTTATGTAATTCTGTATCTCTCCTACTTCACTTTTCTGAGGCAAATAGCAAGGACTAAGCATGAAAGTAGATAATGTCTTTCGGGGTTAACGAAAGGATAATCGACCATTTTAAGGGACATCTTGCCTATAACCCTAAAGTCCGTCGCACTCCCTGAAGCCCTTGCGGTACTTCACATTTTGGCTGGCAGTGTTAGACAAACTTCGGCTTCGTATCTCATCGGAGTTTGCCTGCCTACCCCTCTCACCATATCAAAAGCCTTCATGAGAAGGTTAAGATGAACATTGGAGGTTGAAATCGGCAAATTTAGACCACAGACCCACAGACCAACAGACTAATTACTGAAGGTCGCTGCTCGGGGAGGAGGGACTAGTAATAGTTCGCTAGCCTACTAACTAGTTCGATACGACCTGTTCGATCTTCCATGTACTCAATTGTCACCTGAGATTAGGTTAGGGTTAGGGTTAGGGTTGGTCGGGACCTAATAAGACCGGTAGCCTAAATGAGACTTCGCCATATTGGGTGTCAACTTCGGAACCCTAATCCCGTCCAAAATTGACACTCAATGTGGCGAAGTCTCATTAGGCTACCGGTCTCATTAGGTCCCGACCGACCCTATCTCTTTGGAGAGGCTTTTTGTACAAGAACTCTGTCAAAATTACGAGAGTCGGATAAAGTAATCTTTTAAATCTTATATCTACAAAATAAATGACACAAGTGACAGTTATTCTAGCGACAATCTCGCTCATTTCCCTGTGAGAACAAAACCTTAACGTAGAACGAAATTTATCTCCCTATATACCTACATACTGAGAAATAGGGAATGACAAAATAGCCCCAGAGATCCAGAAAATTTCAATCAAAACACGCCTAGGCCCGCTCCATTTACCCAAGCGGATCGTTCGTTTCTTGTCCCGGAGTGATCCTGGGGCTTCTGCGGGGGACCACATGTCCCGGAGGGTTCCTGGAGTTTCTGCGGGTGATTATAGGACGTTCGACCAATGAATCGTTCGTTTCCTGTCCCGGAGGATTACTGGAGTTTCCCCCGGCCACAGGGTGTTGAGCCAATGGATCGTTCGTTTCCTGTACCGGAGTGTTCCTGGAGTTTCTGCGGGTGACCACAGGTTCAGCCAATAGATTCAATTCCCGTGCCGGAGTGACGCTGGAGTTTCGGCCGACATATGCTCCAGAAGGTACGGTCGCAGGGGATGACGATGCCGTAAGCTGCACAGCCGGTGTGATTGTAACGGCAGGCCTAGATTCGCTTTCATCCAATTCCATTGGTTCGGTGACATCTGGTGGTTCAGGTACCGGTTCGATCGGTCGCCAAATCTCCGACCACGTGACCAGTCCCTCACGATTGCGTGCCTGAATGTCCCGGACCGTCGCCTCGATCCGTGACCTAAATTCGTCAAATTCCGTTCCGGGCACGAGAGCAGCGTGAATAAAGCTAGGCATTCGCCAGCGTCTAATGAGAAATATTTTCTTCAGGTCATTCAGAGTCAACCCCGCCATAGTCAATGAAGCCCGACACACTGAGCAATGCTCCCCATTCTCTTCGTTCAACGACTGCTAAAAATTATTGAGCGCGGTAAACAGTATAACACTTACCCAACAGCAAGATGCACAGAACATGCTGACATGTGTGCAGCTATAGAGTGGAATTGTTTCAATTGCCGGTTCGTCGCAACTAATACAGGTTGACCCGAAACCCTGTGAATCAAAGAGCCCATGCATCTCCCGTAAACGACGCACTTCTTCCTCATTGATACGAAGCCCGACCACATTTCGACCGTCAGGATCCCGAATAGGCCGGACTGGACTATTTGGACCATCCATCTGATTCAAAGGGGGATAAATCGGCTGCGCCGCACCAAATGTATTAGATCCTTGGTGATATTGCCGAAATTCCCGCTGTGGACGTGACATTTCCGGTTCTTCCATCTCCGTATCTTCATAATCCGAATCCTGCGGTCCATAAAAGGAATTCAGCATATCTGTATCGCGATCATCATCAGAAGTATCGTCCATGTGGAAATTTTCATAATCGCCAGCTTGACCAGCTGTCGGCTCGCCTGGAAGAGGCCAAGCCGCGTTGCCCTGCGGGAGCTGCCAGGCGGGGTCGGCGACCGGGGGGGCGACCGGGGGGGCGACCGGGGGGGCTATACGCCTCATAGCTTGTTGGTACAATTCGTAATTGTAATGATAGTCCTGCCCGATGTTCCTCATCACGTCCAACTGGGACCGATATACACGTGGTGTGAACGTATGTGGCTTGAACTTATAACACTCCCAAAGCCCAGGGTTGCGCGCACATTCCTCGTCGATATCTGTGTACTCATAAGGGTCCCAATTCTTGTGCGGATCGTTATAGTAGTCTATGAGTAGCGTGGTCGTGTTCCGCATCAATTCAGCATGCTCCCGATATTCCCTCCGCATAACGACAGCCATACTCTGAAAAATATCAGCTTTGTGCCCAATGTCAAGTGGAATACGTACTTTCAATGCGTCCTCGTCCAAGTGTCCATTCCTGCTTATGTCATTCTGCTTAGCCCTCGTCATATAGCCAGTTTTCTGCGGGTACCAAAGCCCCCTATCAATAAGGTTGCGAAAGCGTTTCTCTTGGTCGGCCGTGATGCCGACCTTATTTGGTAAGGTCCTAACGATTTGCGTGTTTCTCCCGTTTCTGGCCGTATATCCCCCAATCCCGGGCATGGTGCATATCCTTGCAGGTTGGCCCCCGGGGATATTTTGCCAGTCGGTTGTGTCTCTGACGTTTGCGGTGCCTCGGGCAATATTTTGTGTGCTGGTGCCTCTGGAGATGCCGGTGCTCCTGACCCTGTTTCTGTCGTTGCTGGTTCTCCCGGCCATATTTTCTGTGTTGGCGTCGCCGGTGAACCTGACCCTGTTTGCCATATTGGCCCTGTTTCCCGCATTAGGCATGGTTTCCATGTTAGTGGTGTCTCTGGCGTAGGTAGTCCTGCTGGGCATGAAGTTAGCGGTGCTTCTCGGCATACTTCCCATGCTGGTAGTATTTCTTGGTGTGCTTCCGGGATTCAAGGCGGTATTCACCTCCCTGTTTCTGTTCGCACGGTTCTCATTGAAATTGTTCATTTTAGAGTCTTACCTCCCAGGAAGAATGTTCAGAGTGAGTATTTATATCCATAAAAGGCACCCATCTGACGTGCGACTCCCGGTGGCGCTCCTGTTGTCTTAAGATCTGTCGTCTATGCCATCATCTCGTTCCGGATGGGCGAGATGAGTTTTCGAGACATTGCTTCGCCGGACAATCTTCTCCAATATCTTTTGATTTCTTATCATTTTTCAACCGTCTACCGAGCCCTATATCTCCTAGGCAATATGAACTGCATTCATACCCGCAGAGGTACATGATTCCAAGATATCCGCGCGTTACCGGAACGTGACGATTTTCAGGCGCATTGATTCAATCAGTTCAGCTAGGACATCAAACGATTGTTGGTAGTATGGACTCGCTTCACTAAACCTCCCGTCTCCATACAAATTGGCAAATATCAATATCCAGAGCAGTGGTCGCCTCGATCATCCGATACTCCGTGAAATACATGCGGGATTTTATAGATCTCTTACAAGTTGATACTTTTAAAGGTAACAAACCCTGTACATATGTGCCTCTATCACTAAGTAACCTCAAGCCGCCACCACAGCATACCAACGTGTGGTGTAATTCAAGGGCCACCGCACAGTCCAGTTCGTCCAGAAATCCACCGTATTGCTTAGATAGAAGAGCATTATCTTCTTCAATCTTATTAGCCGCCGTCAGATATGCCCATCACCTTCAAATTAACCTAAGGAAGAGGCAAATCCGACTTAACGAGAGATCCCAGAGAGCAACTTCAAATCCGCTTTCATCAAAAGTCTGTGGCGCACGTCACATGCTTCCGTTAGTATCGTATAAATTCTTGCTTGCTACTCTCTCTTAAGGTTACGATGTCGTCGAAAGATTTCACTAAAGGTCTAAATCCCTTCTTCCTCTTTCGTGAGAGTCTCAAGATTGCTTTTGACGAATATGATCAGCATACTCAAAGAAATCGTTCGGAGAGTGTTAGGTCGAAACCTGATGCCTCTACCCTATCCAAGATTGTAAGCCGTCTCTGGAAGAAGTTACCTCCTTCAGTGCGAAAAGGGTGGGAACTCCATGCGAAGCATAACAGAGTCCAGAAAATCAGAAAAGCAGGTCGCCCGATGCCAAACATAGGATCGGAATCTGAGTCGGATGGCGATGACTCTAGTCCCGAAACTTTGTCTTCGGAGACGATGGAAAGCTCCGAAGACGAATCAAGCAACAAGGGTGTGACACTGTTAGTTTTCCAACTAATCTTCTCTTAAGGGCAACCGCAACTCAATCCCGAACCATGGTTTGGCACAATTCTTTCTCCATTTCAAGTTCCTCGCCGTAACGCTATCCTAGCGACGCAATATCCCGTCACTGGATGGGTCAACCAGTATGGAGGAATTCCTGTCAGTCGGCCCTACCAACCAGATAACGTCTCAATCTTTGATCCCGCTCTATTTGGCAACCCATCGGCCTTACAATGGCCCGGGATACATAACTCTGCTGTCGGAAACAGTACTACCGAACAGGGAGATCCCTAATCCGAACATCGGAAGTCGAATGGTTCCAATTATTTTTCCTTGTTATTCGGCAACAGCCCGCGAATGGAACGCCGAAATGCAAAGGAGGAAAGCAGAAAAGAAAGAAAAAAATGAGGAAGATCATCTCGCGGATTGAAGATTTCAGACCGGCGTTTAAGTTAAATTGGAAACGAACAGATGGGCTCCTAGTGGACCCAGTCTTATATTACATTAAATGTAGGATTCGTTTAGAAAACTTGATAATAGATAAACGACTGACACGGTCCATTTTTCCTTCTTTTTGCCTCAAACCCAGAACACTAAGCGCCGTGCATTTTCCGTCGTTTCAGCCACGACTTTTATCGGCTTATTTATCTCTTTCGCGGGTCATGATTTCAGCTGTCTCGTGAGTCTCGTTTTTCGTTAGTTAGTTGCATACATCCACAACTTGTGTCAGTCTTTGTTGAATTTCAGCTGAGTAATGAAAGATCAATATTAGGAATGACTTATGAAGTTTTATTGAATCGTCAATTGTTATTATGTTGTGAACATTTATGTTTTATAGTTTTTAAACATACCAACTTAAGCTAAGCAATTTGTTATCCCTTCACATAGTTTCCCACCGCATAGATTACAGTATTTCGAGTCTCTGGAGACAACTTTCTCGTCGAACGGCTGTCCACATTGATCGCAAAACAGCTGCCAGGGTTGGGTCGACTTTGCTGTCAACTATTTATTAGCACTATGCCTCTGGTCATCATATACACTTGGATTTAATTTGCCCGATGTCAACTTCTCTCCGCATAGATAACAATATTTACTAACGATCCACGCTGAACTTCGCAAGCGTCGCTCCTGTTCTTGGTGCCAAGTCAGAAGATTTGGATCTAAATTTGGGCAGTTCTGGCATCCAAGAAGCATAATTATCTCAAATCCCACAGCCGTGAACGATCGCCTCTCTCACAAGACCAGTAATATATATTCCTAGAGGCTCAGCAGAACAACGGCTTCTGTTTATAACATTTCGACACTTCTTCGACATACGCATCCGTAGGTCGGGATAAGGCTTAATAGCCACCTACGATGAAAATATCAACTTTTAGAAGCCATTGCCACAGGGACCAGAAAGACCGGGTGCGAGATGTTGTTACCTAGGAGTCGTGGCACCGTGGCATCGCCGAAGCCTTGATCACTAATTTCGCCATCATGTGGCAGATTTCATTTTAGCCTATAGGCAACCGTTTTCACACGTAACTATCTGCCTTGCCACTCATTTAGGATGAGGGTTGTGCTCCGAACCAATGCATCGGTAAAGATGCCTACAAATATCCTTGCGGAGCCGGTCATTTTTCGTCACGGCCTCTACTCTACATCAGCTCGGTAAAAGAATCATTCTGCTGAGACCTAACAAATGGTTTATGTTACTCTGATTGACGAAGCTCATCATTAGAAGTTTATCACCTTATTCAAGCGGGTTCACTCCAAGAGGAATGATGCAAGGAACAACCCCCCACCAGACACTTTGCAAGATTGGTACATTAGCCAATTAAATGTAACGGGTCTTAACTTTTCATTTACTCCATGGACTCGGTTAGGGAATAATATGTTATCACAGTGCTCCGTTCACTATCCAGGCAGCTATACTACAGCAGAAATGGTCATTGCCGGGGCGAACACCGGGCCGGTCGACGGAGGTGCTGAGGTTATGTTTCCGGCAAGTATCTTCAATCACATCGTTTCGACGGCAGCACAATCTGGTTTCGAAATTGCTTCCCTCGGGTCCGAAGATCCTGCACCATTCGTCCCTGTTCCGGCCATACCACATCAGGAGATTTGGACCAGGAAGATTCATGTGCGAGAGGGATGTAGACTGGTGGGCTTCGGAACTTTATGTGAACAGTCTACCAGCGATGTCACGATTTTAGGGACTTTCCGGCTGGTCATGGGGGAGTTCGACGAGAGGTGCCAGATTATTTTTTCCGTGATATACGCAGAGGTTCGGGAAATCGAGTGTGATCGCTATCGTGTCTTATATAAAACGGACACTGAGTTTCGATCCCAGGCTGCTTTTAGAGAAGAGCCTCAGGCTACGGCATAGCGTTAGAGTATTAGTCCCCAACATTTCGGTGTGAATTAATGTGCAGAATAAATGACGCGATAACACAGGCGATATCATGATATTATTCATCTTGAATCTAAGTTCTGATCGTGCCTTGCATCTGTTTCCAAACGATGGCCAATAATACCAGGAAGTTTTTGCTGCCTGGCCAGGCGTATCCGATGAAGAAAAGCAACCGTTTAGAAATTGAATCCAAGCGAAAGTGATGAAGAGTTACGAGTGCATGTCCTCGCTCAATAGTTCCCATCTGGTCGTGAATCATGAGTTAGGAAAGTATCTGCGCAAAAAGCTAAGTGATTTACAGTCATTGGTGGATCAGTAGTACTCACGGGTACTACAGACGAAGTGATTCCCTGCAGTAACCACTTAGACGAATTGTACGCAGTATTGTCGTGAAGTCAAGCTTGATCACGTGCATTCCGACGCCTTAAAGAGAAAAGTGAAACTGAAATCTGACGATCTGACGCCATGATATTGCAGTATGCCACCGCAGAACAAACCCATCCGCTAGTGCTTCGGGGATTGAGAAGTTGATCTGATGATCTGGTCGCCACTCCTAGAACCCTGGGATTAAATATACTAACGAAACTTGTCTCAAAGTCACCTGAGTTTCACCTGTTCCGTCACCTAAACGGTCAAAGGCTCATTGGCTTCAAAGGTCATCTCACCTAAAGACTCAAGAACCATTGACTCTGTTGATTTTCCCAACTGTGTGGTGATCTCCAAGCCAATAGGAGAATGAGATCCCTACTGCCGCCTGGCGCCTTAAAAACATAACCAAGCATGGGTACTACCTTCGCAACATGGGTCCTACCTATATTACACGATGCTACTCTACAACTGAGCCGCCACGTCGCACCACCACCACCACCACCACCACCACCACCACATAAGGACGGAGGCGACGGGAACGTGGCCTTTGTTTAAAAATCGTGATGGTGAATGGAACATTGTCGATGT
>Ga0335072_10000799_pt1 | contig 55869 bp, 37 predicted proteins | sample Lox_Sample_21_FD_206725 | JGI IMG/M metagenome (GOLD analysis project Ga0335072, IMG submission 206725) | Soil microbial communities from Loxahatchee National Wildlife Refuge, Florida, United States - Lox_Sample_2.1 | ecosystem: Environmental > Terrestrial > Soil > Wetlands | place: USA...
CGTCGGCCCGACACCGCTGCCCTGGCCGATCTCCACGGTTGCGCCGGGAAGGAAACCGACGCCCGTGATTTTGATCGGCGTCCCCCCGTTCACCGACCCCGACGAGGGGCTCACCGAGGAGACCACCGGGCGGGTGTTATAGGCGAAGTGGTCACCTGCGCTTTCGGCGCTGGTTCCCCCTGAGTCGATCACGAACAGGTTCCAGTTGCCGACTTTGCCGCCGCCACCGGTGACGGCGGTGATTTCCGTCGGCGAGACCACGACGACGTCAGACGCCGCGATCGCCGTCGGCCCGACACCGTTGCCCTGCCCGATCTCCACGGTCGCGCCGGGAACGAAACCGACGCCGGTGATCCTGATCTGCGTGCCGCCTTCCACCGATCCCGACGCCGGGCTCACCGAGGAGACCACCGGGCGGGTGTTATAGGCGAAGTGGTCACCTGCGCTTTCCGCGCTGGTTCCCCCCGAGTCCACCACGAACAGGTTCCACGACCCCGCTTTCGCCGAACCGCCGGTTGTCGCCGTGATTTCCGTCGGCGAGACCACGACCACTTCAGACGCCGCGATCGCCGTCGGCCCGGCACCGCTGCCCTGGCCGACCTCGACTTTCGCGCCAGCGACGAAGTTGGTCCCCGTGATCCGGATATGGGTACCGCCTTCCACCGACCCCGACGCCGGGCTCACCGAAGAGACCGTCGGCCGGGTCGACACCGGCGCCGACGCCTTCACCATCGGCGAGGACTCCAGTTCCAGGTGCCCCCCGGTGACGGTGCTCACCGCGTACCAGAGCGGTTCGCTGGAGCTGGCCGGCACATACGCTTCGGTCGCGCTGGCCGGCAGCTCCGTGACCGGCGCTTTCGAGGAGCTGCTCGGCAGCACGCTCAGCGGGGTGTTCGTGAACAGGGTTTCAAGCGTCTTGGTCGAGAACACCTCGTACCCTTCGGCCCCCGGCACCGGCGTCCATTTCAGGCGCACGTACCCCGGGATGCTGGGCGCAGATTCCAGCGGGTACAGCGTCGGGGCTTTGACCTTTTCGATGTTCGCCCCCGGGTGTTCCTTTTCGCCGTCGAACGTCGCGCTCGACAGCGCCGGGTTGAAGACCGAGACGCTTTCCGCGTCGGGGATCAGGATGTAGGGCCGTTTGACGAAGAACGTTTCCCCGGGCTTCAGTTCGGCGACCTGTTCGCTGAACTGCTGCTCGGGCTGGAAGATGAAGTTTTCGTGCGGTTCTTCTTCGATCGTCAGGTTCACGTTGTACAAGGGGACGTCGGATTTGTTTTCCACGCCCATGTGCACGTGGTAGGGGACGCCTTCGTGCAGCTTGCCTTCGTCGGCCTGGACCTTCAGCGTCATCGCTTCCTTGCCCCACACCTTCAGCGGATTGGCGAGCGCCGCCTGCACCGAGACCGGCGCGGCGAACGGTTCCAGCGTCGACCTATAGTCCGCCGAGAGGTTGTATTCGCCGGGGGTGTCGCCGCGGATGATCCAGTTCGTCGTCGCGCTGCCCCCGCCCGGCACCGCCGGGACTTCGTTTGTCAGCGCCTGCTGCGCCGTCGTCGGAGCCAGGCTCAGCCCTTCGGGCAGGTTCAGCGTCGCCGTGCCCTTGGCCAGTTCGAAGGGTTCGGGGGACAGATTCTGGACGATCATGCTGACTTCGAAGAACTGCTTCAGCACCGCCGCCTTGCCGTGCAGGATCAGCCACTGGATCAACGGATGGCCTTCGACGACCTCGGGCTGGGCGATGATGCGTTCGCCGCCGCCGCCTCCGCCGCCGCCGCCTTCACAGCCGCCCGACCCGCACGACCAGCCTCCGCCGCCGCCGCCGGCGCCGGTGGAGCCGACGAACTCGCCGCCGGAGTTGACGTAGCCCTGGACTTCGACCGGCGGCGTCGGCGATTCGATGAACGCCAGCTTGACCACGAATTTGTAGACGTTCTGGTTCGCCGGTTCGCTGGGGTTGATGCCGGCGGCGACGATTTCTTCGTAGTTGAGTTCCTTGGATTTGACTTCCGCCGTCGCGATTTCGCCGCTGGAGAGGGTGACGGTGGTCGAGCCGTCGCCTTCGCCGTTGACTTCGACCTGGGCCACGGCGGGGCGCAGGCCGCTCTTGTAGACGTAGACCGTGTCCGTGCCTGGCGGCATCCCCGTCAGGACCGCTTCACCGCTGGGGTCGGTCGCCGCTTCGATGCGCGCCCCACCCGAGCCGACATACAGCACGGTCGCCCCCCCGACGGGGGCGTCACCGGGACTCCTGACCGAGACGTACACCCCTTCGGCCGGTTTTTTGCCCTCCGCCGGCTGCGGCTTGGGCGTGACCGTGATCGTGACCTTAGCGGTGGATTCTTCGCCGCCGCGGAAGACCGTCAGCGTCGCGGTGTATTCGCCGGTCGTGGCATAGGTGTGGTGGAGCACGGCGTCGCCGGCCCCTTCTTCCTCGGTGCCGTCGCCGAATTTCCAGCGGTACTTCGTTATTTCGGTGGCCGGCGTGCTACCCGAGCCGTCGAGGGTCACCGTTGCGCCTTCGACCGCCGAGATCGGTTCGCCCGCGACCGCGCGCAGCGGCAGCGCGGTGATCACCGGGCTCAGCGAGGCGGGTTCGGCCGGGGCGCTTTCCCCACCGCCGTTGTAGGCGATCACCTGCAGCGTGATCCGGTGCCCGGCGTCGGCCCCTGTCAGCAGGTAGCTCTGCCCGGTGGCGCCGGAGATCGGCTGGCAGTCCGCGCCCGAGGCTTCGCAGCGCAGCCACTGGTAGGTGTATTCGCCCGGCGACTGCGCCCAGCTGCCGGGGGAGTCGAGCACGATCGTCTGCCCCTGCTGGGTGCCCCCGGAGATGGTGGGCTTGGTGATGTTCGTCGGGACTTTTTCCGGGGGTTCGCCTTCGAGGACGTCGAGATTCGTGCCGGTGGCGGTGTTGACGGGCGCGTAGTACAGGTCGGAGCCGATCGTGGCGCCGGCGGTGTGCGCGAAGGAGCCCGACCGCGAGGCGGCGCCGAGGATCGCGAATTTCTGGCCCTTTTCGCCTTTGAACGGGCTGACCTGGCGCGCCCACACGGTTCCCGCGATCGACGCCGACCCGGCGACCGAGAGGGCGCCGAAGTCGGAGGTCCCGCCGATCTGGCTGCGCAGGGCGCCGGCTGCGGATTCGGTGTAGCCGCCGGTCAGCTTGAGGGTCGTGCCGGCCCCGAGCGAGACCAGGCCGTCGTTGACCAGGCTGCCTTCGAGCCGGCGTTCGCCGCCGGTGCCGGCTTCGGTGGCGAACGTGCCGGTGTTGGTCAGCGTGCCGCCGCCTTCGAGGTTCAGGGTGGCGTCGTCGTTGCCGCCGCAGTCGTTGCCGCCGCTCCTGGCGCTGGTCAGCGTGATCGAGCCTTCGTTGCTGAAGCCGCCGGTGGCGTCGACGATTGCCTGCTCGCCGCGCCCGACGCAGCCTTCGATGTACAGAGACTGGCCGGAGGAGATGTTCCCGCTGAGATGGCTGTAGTAGCTGCGCATCCGCACGACGCTCGCGCCGGACCCGGTGTAGTCCAGGGTTCCTTCCTGGACGATCACCGGCTGCGTGCCGCTCGTCGTGCCGGCGCCCTGCACGAAGGTCGAGCCGCCTGGGATGAGCACGTTCGCCGTGCCCGTCGCGGCGATCGACCCGCCGCCGCCGTTGGTGAAGGTGCCGCCGCCGGTGACGCTGAGCTCGACTTCTTCGCCGAGATCCAGGGCGCCTTCGTTGAGCACCGCCTCGGCGGAACCGCCGATCGAGGTGTCGGCGTCGAGGGCGAGCTTGCCCCTGTTGGTGATGCTCCCGTTCAGGGTGCGCGCGCCGCCGGTGCCGGCTTCGGTGGCGATCGTGCCGGTGTTCGTCAGCGCGCCGCTTTCGACGTTGAGGGTGGTGTCGTCGTTGCCGCCGCAGTCGTTGCCGCCGCTCCTGACGCTGGTGAACGTGATCGAGCCGGCGTTGCTGAAGCCGCCGGCGGCGTCGACGATCGCCTGCTCGCCGTGCCCGACGCAGCCTTCGACGTACAGCGACTGGCCCGCCGAGATGTTCCCGCTGAGATGGTTGTAGTAGTCGCGCATCCGCACCACGCTCGCGCCCGACCCGGTGTAGCTCAGGGTGCCTTCTTCGACGATCACCGGCTGGGAGCCGCTGGTCGTGCCGGCGCCCTCGACGAAGGTCGAGCCGCCAGGGACGAAGACGTTCGCGCTGCCCGTCGCCGCGATCGAGCCGCCGCCGCCGTTGGTGAACGAGCCGCCCCCGTCGACGGCGAGCTGGACCCCTTCGGCGAGTTCGACGGTGCCTTCGTTGAGCGCCGCCGCGCCGGACCCGGTCAGTGTGGCGCTCGTGTCGAGCGTCAGCGTGCCCTGGTTGGTGAGTCCGCCGCCGAGATAGCGCGCGCCGCCGGTGCCGGCTTCGGTGGTGATCGTGCCGGTGTTGGTCAGCGTGCCGCCGCCTTCGAGATTCAGGGTGGTGTTGTCGTTGCCGCCGCAGTCGTTGCCGCCGCTTCTGACGCTGGTGAACGTGATCGAGCCGGCATTGCTGAAGCTGCCGGCGGCGTCGACGATCGCCTGCTCGCCGTGCCCGACGCAGCCTTCGACGTACAGCGACTGCCCGGAGGAGATGTTCCCGCTGAGATGGCTGTAGTAGTCGCGCATCCGCACCACGCTGGCACCCGACCCGGTGTAGCTCAGGGTCCCTTCTTCGACGATCACCGGCTGCGAGCCGCTGGTCGTGCCGGCGCCCTCGACGAAGGTCGAGCCGCCCGGGACGTAGACGTTCGCGCTGCCGGTCGCCGCGATCGAGCCGCCGGCGCCGTTGGTGAACGAGCCGCCGCCGCCGACGTAGAGCTGGACGGCTTCGGCGAGTTCGACGGCGCCTTCGTTGAGCGCCGCCGCGCCGGACCCCCGCAGGGCGGCGCTGGCGCCGAGTGACAGGGTGCCGCTGTTGGTGAGGTTTCCGTTCAGGGTGCGCGCGCCGCCGGTGCCGGCTTCGGTGGCGATGGTGCCGGTGTTCGTGAGCGTGCCGCTTTCGACGTTGAGGGTGGTGTCGTCGTTGCCGCCGCAGTCGTTGCCGCCGCTCCTGACGCTGGTGAAGATGATCGAGCCGGCGTTGCTGAAGCCGCCGGCGGCGTCCACGATCGCCTGCTCGCCGTGCCCGACGCAGCCTTCGACGTACAGCGACTGGCCCGCCGAGATGTTCCCGCTGAGATGGTTGTAGAAGTCGCGCATCCGCACGACGCTCGCGCCCGACCCGGTGTAGCTCAGGGTCCCTTCTTCGACGATCACCGGCTGGGAGCCGCTGGTCGTGCCGGCGCCCTCGACGAAGCTGGCGCCGCCGGGGACGAAGACGTTGGCGCTGCCGGTCGCCGCGATCGAGCCGCCGGCGCCGTTGGCGAGGGCGTCGCTGCTCGCGACGTAGAGCTCCAGGCCGCTGGCGAGGTCGAGGGCGCCTTCGTTGGTGAGCGTCGCTTTGGAGCCGTTGAAGGAGGTGTCGGCGTTGACCGCCAGGGTGCCCTGGTTGGTGAGGTTGCCCTCGAGGTTGCGCGCGCCGCCGCCGCTGCCCGGTTCGACGTCGATCGCGCCGGCGCTGGTGACGGGCCCGCCGAGCGTGACGGCGTCGGCGCAGATGCTGCCGTTGGTGAGGGCGAGGGTGCCCTGGGAGCCGACGTCGAGCCCTTCGCCGGTTCTCAGTTCGGCGGCGCCCGCGCAGCTGCTTTCCACGGCGAGGGTCTGCGTGCCGGAGCTGCCGCCGAGCGTCAGCGACTTGACGCTCGCGCTGGCGGCGCTGAGGGTGACGGTGTAGGTGCCGTTGACGGTGATGCAGGCTTCTTCGGAGGAGCCCGAGGGGACGACGCCTTTGCTCCAGTCGGCCGCCGTGCTCCAGCTGCCGCTGGCGGCGCTCTTCCATTCGTTGGTGCAGGAGATGCCGCCGGCGTGTGCCTGGGCGGGCGCCCAGATCGCCAGCGCCAGGGCGGCGGCGAGCGCGAGGACGGCTCCGCGCGCGATCGAAGACGGCAGCGTGCAGCCACTTGGCTTGGTCATGGCATCCCCCTTGGCGCCCATTCCGTAGGCCGGTAAGCGCGCCAGGTGACGCGCACCGCGTTATGTCTGCTGTCGAGGGCCACGCCGAGGCGCGCCCACGACATTGGAACGTCGCAAGATACCTGCCCCTCGCGCCACGTCAACCCGATCCGGGGGCCATTCGTTCGTTTTTCCGACCTGCGGGCCACAGATCGCTTTACCGTCGGCTGGTCGGATCTATTCTCTTGCGCAGCCCGAGCCGGGGCGTGAGGCGAGCCGGAGATGATGTCTAAGCCAGGACGCCATGCGCGTGAGCATCTCCGTCCCCGACGCGAACGAGGGGGCGAACGCGACGATCGCAACGGCCGCACCCTTGGAGGAGCGGGGATCGACGATGCCTGACTGCCGGACGAGGTAGCCGCCGCCGCTTTCCGGACCCCAGCCACCCTTGAAGGCGACGGAGCCGAAGCCGGCCGAGCCAAGGCCCCAGCTCTCGGCCGGCTCGATGTTCTCCATGAGGCCAAGCACGTAACTCGTCTCGCCCGGGGACAGCAGGCAGCCGAGGGCGAGCGCGCGGAAGAACTTGACCGCCTCGCCGGGGCTCCACTCGGTCTGCCCGAATGTCGTCACCGCGCCCGCCGGCGGTGGAGCGGTCGCCACGACCGTCTCGTCGTCGCCGCTCGCCCGCAGCAGGCTTTCCATGGACCGGCTCGCGCCGACGAGACCGCCCTTCAGCCGCTCGAGGTCGCCGAACAGGGCAAGCACCGATTCGTTGTTGGATTCCGTGATCGCGGTCTGCGCCCACGCCTGCTCCTGCGCGGTCAGGCCTTCCGATCCTCTGGCGCGCAGCAGCGCAACGAGCACCGGCACCTTGGTCGTGCTCCAACCGTGTGCGGCTTCGTCGGCACCGAGGACTTCGCGCCGGCCGGCGCCGAGCGGGGCGACGGCGAGCTCGACACGTCCGGGCAGTTCGGCGCTCAGCGTCGCGAATGACGCGCCGGCGTCTGGGGCGAGAACCGGAGAGGCATATCGAGACGCGGCCACTTCGGCTTCGACCTGGCCGGCGGACCCGCCGGATATCTTGGGTTCTTCTCTGCCCGGCTGTACGCCGGCGGTGGCTGGAGGCAGCGCTCCAGCTGGCGTCCGCGCCGACTGGGTGTGCGCGGAAGCCGCAACATGCGGCGGGGTGGCGCCCTGCCCGATGACGAGCGCGGCTATGCCTACGCCGAGTCCGATCCCGGCGAGCAGCACGGCTATCAGTTCCGCCATCCGATGGCGGGTTGGAGGGATCAGGATGGGCTTGGTCGCTGTCATGACGTTCGCAGCAGGCGCACCAGGCCCGCAAAGAGCACGCATGCAAACAGTGCGCAGACGAACACGAAGCCGACGAGGGTGACCGAGAAGAAGTGCTGGCCGTATAGGCTCGCCTTGGAGAAGACGGGATCGTTGTTGATCCGTTCCTGCATGTGGACCACGTTCCCGGCGGCGGCGAAGCTCCACCGCGCCGGGATCACAAGCGCGATCAAGCGTACCGGGGTTGTCATCTGCGTGATGGGGACGATGGCGCCGCTGAACAGCAGCTGCGGCACCAGAAGCAGCGGTATCACGCCGGTGGCCTGATCCTGGGACCTTGCGAAGGCGGACACCAACAGACCCAGCAGCACCGCGATACAGGAAGCGGCGACCAGCACGATCATCAACTCAACCGCTACCGAGCTGGCTTCGTGCAGCGGGCGCAGGGTGAGCACGATCAGCGCAAACAGGACTGTCTGGGCCGACGCCAACGCCAGCAGGACAATCAGCTTGGATGCTATGTAGGCGGGCACCTGGACGCCTATCGCGAGCTCGCGATCCACCACATGGCGCTCCTTGACGATCTCACGCGCGGCATTGATCGACCCGAGCCACACGGAGATCGTGACCATCAGGAAGATGAGCTGAGCGCTCTTGGCGGCGTAGAGCGGCACGGGCGACTTCTCGAAGACATCCGAGACGAACAGCAGCGCCGTCAACAGGCCGAGGATCGGGACCTGGATGAGGGCGCTGCGCAGGTGTCTGCGGTCTCGCATGACCAGCGCCGCGTAGCGACTGGCGAGCACACGCGTCTGGTATGTGAGCGACTGCTGCACGGGATGCGGCAGACGCACACGACGGCGAGCCGAAGCGAGAGCCGGCAGCGGCCGATCGCGGCGCCCGAGCCGTTCGGCGACGGGCTGCGGCTCCCGCTGCTCGGCGAGCACGGCGTAGACGTCGTCGAACTGTTCAACTTGGAAGGTTTGCAGCAGCTCCGTCGGAGTCCCGTCGAACCGCAGGCAACCGCCCCGACCCATCACGACAACGCGGTCATACAGGGCCAGACTCCCGGTTGCGTGGGTCACCAGGGCAACGGTCTGCCCGGTGTCGGTCAGACCGCGGAAAAGCCCTGTCATGTGCCGCTCGAGACCGGGGTCGAGTCCCGTCGTCGGCTCGTCGAGGAAGAGAGCTCCGGGCCGGTGCAAAAGCTCGACTCCAACCGCCACGCGCTTGCGTTGACCCCCGGACAGGCGTTCCACGCGGACATCGCGGCGATCGGCGAGCCCCAATTGATCGACGACTTCGGTGACGCGAGCGGTCCGCTCCCGGCCGGTAGTGTCTGGGGGAAGTCGCAGCTGGGCGGCGTAGTCCAACGCCTCGCCGACGGTCAGATGATCGTGAACGGTGTCGAATTGGGGCACGTAGCCAAGCTCACACAAGCGGTTGCCGACGCTTTCCCCGCCGATGACGACGTGGCCGCCTGTCGGGCGCGAGACGCCGGCGAGGGCTCTGAGCAGTGTGCTCTTCCCAGCCCCCGACTCGCCAATGATCGCAACCAGCTCTCCAGCCCTTAGATGCAGGCTCGTTGACTGCAAAATCGTCCCGCTCTCGACGTCCACCCGCACCTCGACAGCCACGACGGCCAGACCGGACGAAACGTCGCGCTCGAAGAGCTCCTCGCCGTCGAACACGATCCTGTAAGGCCCGATCGCGATCTGATCTCCGAGCTCCAGCGGCGCCCTCCGCACCATCTCGCCGTTGACGCGCACCCCGACCGAGCTTCCCCGGTCCTCTATTACGGGCGTGCCGCGATTCATCCGAATCACCGCATGGTGGCGCGAGACCGTGGGATGATCGAGCACGAGATCGCACCCTGGGTCACGACCCAGCGTGAACTCGTGCTTGCCGGTCCGCACCCGGCCGGCGTCGACGGGCGCGACCGGCGCCAGCCGGGGAAGCCCGTAGCCAGCGGACAGGTAGTGGAGCAGTTGACCGGCAAGAGCGATCGAGTCGCCGCGGTGTAGTGGCCGCCGCTCACCGGCGACGAGCCGTTCGCCGTTGACGAAGATCTCAGACCGTTCTCCTTGCTCGACGATGACGTGGCCGCTCTCGGTCGGCTCGATCGTGGCCTGAGATCCCACGGCGCCTGCCCCGACGATCCTGATAGCCGCTTCGGAGGAGTCTCCGATCGTAAGGCCGGCGGCCGGGATCGGGACACGCGCCCCCCCTACAAGCAGTGCCGCCGAGCGCAGCACGACCTCGAAGTCTTGCGCCGCCACCCCGAAGTTCCGCGCCTGGACGGACGCAGACCCGTCTCGGGCCGCGATCGCCTGACGCGGCGGGAGATCGTCCTCGAAGTCGATCTCGATTCGTCCCCCAGGGGACCGCGCATACACACGTACGAGATCCTCGTCTTTGGCCTGATGGTCATCCATAGCGTCGTTCGAATGGGCGACTACTGGTCGCGACCATCAGAAATTCGTCGAAACGACATTGCACCGCAGAATCGTATAGGCTCGCCGCCGCTAAAGATGGCTTGGGCGGTACTGGGGAGCCCCAGGGCCGCACATGGAGCGACCAGGGAACAGAGATGAATCCCCGCCTGCGACGACTGCAGTCCGATTACGACTTGGTGCGAGAGGTCTTCTCGGGACATCCACACGTCGGGATCGAGCCGCTCGGCAGCCGTTTGCCGCCTGAGAGCTACCGAGTCGAGTTTCGTCTCCGCGGCCTCTACCTCAACGGCGACCAGCCCGACTACCGCGACGTCCATCACGCGGAGATCATGCTGCCGCTGCGCTATCCCGCGGAGAAGCCGTACGTCGTCCCGCTGGCGCCGGTCTTCCACCCGAACATACGGGAGTACTTCTGCATCGCTGACTACTGGGCCGCGGGCACCACGCTCGCCGACGTCGTCGCCAAGCTCGGCGACATGATCCAGTGGCGTGTCTACAACCCCGCAAGCCCGCTTGACGCGATAGCCGCGAAGTGGGCGATCGAACAAGAGCCCACGGGACTGTTCCCGATCGGCAACGTGGATCTCGGTGTGGCCGATTTCGACGTCGAGGTTCGCTCCAACGATTCTCCGTCGCTTGAGCCGGTCAGCGCTTTGGACACGCTCCCCGAGATCATCGAGTCGCCCGCCGTCGAGGATCAGGGCGACGAGCTCGTCGTACTGCTTCGATCGCAGGTGCCGAGCGGCGAGAGTGGCTGAGCGATGGCGGAGAGGAAAAAGATCGTGCTCCACGAGGATGACTTCGCCGCGGAGCCATCCGCTTCGAGGGGGATCGCCGGGTCGAGTCCGCACGCGACGGGCCCAGCGCCCGGACCGAGCGGGGTTCAAGCTCCGACCATGCCGCTGCCAGCGGTGACCCGCGGCGCGCCGAGGCGGGTGGACACCGCCACAGCCCCCCGCTTGGGACAGACGGCGCCAACAGGCACAGCCACCAGCTGGCTCAGCAGCCCCGGCCGAGCGCTGCTGGTCGCGTCGGCTGTGGGGGTTGTTCTGGCATGGGGCGTCACGGAAGCGCTTGGCATAGCCGAAATCCACGTCGAATCAAAAACCGGAGCTAATGCTGTGACTGGTCTGTGGACCGGTGTCGTCGGAGTAATGTTCGGGGGGGCGCTGCTCGGTTTCGACAGCGCGGTGGCCGGGGCCTGGGACGTCGCCGGCAAACGCTTTGCCAGGGCCGCCGCGCCCATGTTCGGGGCCGCCTTCGTAGCGGGTTATCTGGGAAACGTGATCTTCCTGCACATCGTGCAGGGCGTGGCCGAAGAAGCGTTCCGCGGGACGAGCGTTACCGACAACGATATTCGTCTGTACTTGGCCCGCGGCCTTGGCTGGGCGCTCTTCGGCACCGGCATAGGGGGGACGATCGGCCTCCTGAACAGGTCGGGGCGGCAGGCGGTCAACGGTGCTCTCGGCGGTGCTCTCGGGGGCGCCGCCGGGGGACTCCTTTTTCAGTTCGTCGAAGCAAACCTCGGCGCAAGCGTGGGCACGTCTCGCCTGCTTGGACTCGTAGGTATCGGCGCCCTCATCGCGCTTGCCACGCGAGCGGTCGAGACAGCTCGCCGCGAGGCCTGGCTTCAGGTTCTGTCGGGAGGCATGGCGGGAAAGGAGTTCATCCTGTATCACGTCAGAACGCGACTTGGCTCAACGCCGGAGTGCGAGATCTTCCTGCTCAAGGATCCCGCCGTCTCGAAGGTTCATGCCCAGATCGAGGATCGCGGGAGCCAGCGGCTTCTCACCGCGATGCCCGATGCCCCGGTCTTCGTCAACCAGACGCCGGTTGACTCCCACGTGCTGCGCAGTGGCGACCAGGTGCAGGTCGGTAACACCGTACTTCGTTACTCCGAGCGCGCAATCGCAACACCAGCTGCATATGGCTGACAGCGCATGGCAAGTCAGAAGATGACATCAACGCATAACCACCATCCAGCCTCAAATCGGGCGGTCGCCCACGAACATGCGGAGGAAAAATGGACCTGACGGTTGTCGACGCAACGGGGAACAAGACCGAGGAGGTGAGCGTGCCCGACACCGTGGCCGCTGGACGGATCGTCGGCAAGCTCGTCGAGCTGTTGCAGCTGCCCGCCGTCGGGCCGGATGGACAGCCCCTGTCTTACAAGTTCCACCACAAGCAGTCGGGCCGTCAAATCAATGACAACGAGACGCTCGCGGAAGCCGGCGTCAACGAGAACGACATCCTGCGCCTGGTGGCGGAAATAACCGCCGGTGCCCGGCCCTGAGATGAACGAGCAGTTTGACAGCCGACGCGCGGTGGTCGATGTGGATGACGATCACGGTCGCTACCACCGCCAGAGCTTGATCACATGGTGGGACCAGGACCGGCTGCGCGACGCAAGCATTCTCGTAGTCGGCGCGGGCGCTCTCGGCAACGAGATCGTCAAGAACCTGGTGCTGATGGGCGTTGGGCGGATCCTCGTCGTCGACATGGATGACGTCGAGAACTCAAACCTCGCGCGCTGCGTGTTCTTTCGCCCCGATGACGAGGGGCGGCCCAAGGCGCGGGTCCTCGCTCGGCGTGCCGGGGAGCTGAACCCGGACACCGAGGTCATCCCACTGGTCGGCGATGTGCGGCTGGCGGTCGGTCTGGGGGTGTTCGCCGAAGTCGACCTGGTGCTCGGGGGCCTCGACAACCGCGAGGCCCGCTTGTTCGTCAACCAGGCGTGCTGGAAGACCGGCACTCCCTGGATCGACGGTGCGATCGAGGGCTTGATGGGCGTGGTCCGGGTCTTCGTGCCACCCGACGGCGCGTGCTACGAGTGCACGCTCGGCGAGCGCGACCACGAGCTGATCGCCGCCCGGCGCACCTGCGCGATGCTGACCCGGGAGGAGATGCTCTCCGGCAGGACGCCGACGACGGCGACCACGTCGAGTGTTGTCGCCGGAATGCAGGCTCAAGAGGCCATCAAGCTGCTGCACTCCGAGCGTCTTGGCCCGCCGACGCTCGCCGGCGCGGGGTTTCAGTTCGTCGGCATCAACCACGATTCCTACGTGGTCCGTTACGGTCGCCGCGAGGACTGTCTCAGCCACGACACATACGAGCCGGAGCGTGTCAAGGTGATCGCTCACGAGATGCCTTTCGACGAGATGCTTGCGCTCGCGCGAGAGGAGCTTGGCGGGGACGCCGTGCTCGAGCTCGAGCACGAGGTCGTGGTCGCCGGAAGCTGCCAGCGGTGCGGCCATGAACAGGACATAAGACGACCCCTTGAGGCGGTGCGTGCCGCGACCGGACTCTGCCCCGAGTGCGCGAGCCCCTGGCGCCTGGAGCTCACCCACACGATCGAGGAGGACTCGCCTCTGCTGGCGGCCAACTCGAGCGAGCTGGGCCTGCCGCCCGCCGACTACGTCGTGGGTCGATCGGGACTGGACCGGCGCTTCTATGCGCTTACGGGCCTCGCGTCCGCCACCGATCTCGTGCGCCAGCCGGCCGAGGTGAGATGAAGCCTCGATGCCTTATATCGGTTCTTACAGCCCTGTTCGTGGTGCTGCCCGCGACGCCGCCCAGCGCGCTCGCGATCTCATCGTATGTCGTGCACGTGGCCGACGGGAGTGTCGTGGCCGTGCGAGATCCCAGTGGAGTCCGCACGGGCTTTGCCTTCGGGAGCGCCGGTCTGGTCGTTGCTGGCGCTTCAGCCGACATGGGAGTGCAACTGATCACCGCGCACGGTCTCAGCACCGTCGGCGCCTATGCGGCCCGCGATGGCGAGCTGGCGATCCTTCATGCAGCGGGACTGCAGCTGCTGCCGCTGCGCGGAAGCGCGGTGCGTGAGATCAGATTTGCCACGCAGGGCTACGTCCTTGGCGCCCCGCTCGGCTATGAAGGCAGACGGATCCGGATGGTAAGACTGCCCGAGATCACGCTTCACAACGCAAGGACCGTTCACGTCGCGGGACACCTGGCGGCCTCGTTTCAGGGCGCACCTGTGGTGACGCGCGGCGGCCGGGTCATAGGCGCGGTTGCCGGGGTCGGCGCCACCAGTTGGACGCTCGCGCCGGCGTCCCGTCTGAGCGCGCTCGTCGCGACGGCGACCGAGACAGGCGGTGGCGAAGGATTCCCGCTCATATCCATCCCGGTGGGCATGCTCGTCGTGATTGTGGGCCTGGGCGGCCTGGTTGCCATGCGCAGCCGACGCGGCCGTGCCGGCACTGGACGATCCCCCATCGTCCTCGACCAGAGGCCCATGAGACGTCCAACGCGCGAGCCCATCGAAGACCCCAGCCGTCGCGCCACGCAGCCATTGGTCAGGCGACGGGGCCCAGACATCGGTCACGGTGACGACGAGGACTTCGACGTCGTCATCAAGTCCTTGGAGGATCGATGAGCCCTCGTAGTCGCCGCCTGCTCAGCGACCTTCGACAAATGGAGGAGCTCGCCCGCGACGGCAGCGTCACCTTCAGGACCGGGGGCAATCCGCCGGACGTCTATCACTTGATGCTGAGCGGCACGGGCCTGGCTCTCGGCGACGATGGCCAACTGACGACCCGCGACCTGCACCGCTGCGACATCTATCTGCACCTGGACTATCCTCGCCGTCCGCCGGTCGTGACGTGGCTGACCCCGATCTTCCACCCGAACATCCTGGGCCCGGAGCGCAACGGCGGCGTGTGTCTCGGCAGCTGGAGCGCGGCGGAGAGCCTCGCGGACCTCTGCGTGCGACTGCGCGATCTCGCGATCTACCGCTCTGTCAGTCCACGGGACGCGCTCAACCTCGATGCGGCCAGCTGGGTGCTGCACAACGAGGTGAAGCCCGGAGCCGATGTCATGAAGCTGGCCGGTCTCGCCGTTGACGGCGTCGTAGCCGGATTGGGGGGTGATTAGAAATGACACGCAAGCTGCCCCCGGGCCTATCGCTCCCGTCCCGGCGCCGAGAGCGCTCGTCGACCGCCGGAGCGCGTGCCACAGACGTGATCGCCGGTCTACAGGCGGTCTCGGATGCGGTGATCTATCAGCACGTATTCGACAACGCGGATCGTGAGGTTGGGGGCGTTCTCGTCGGTCGTACGGCGGCGGACGGCGGGCTGCCGCTCATCACGGGCGCGATTCCGGCGATCAGCGCCGACGAGCAACGAGCCACGCTCACCTTTACCCAGGAGGCGTGGGCGCATGTCCACCGTGTGCTCGAGAGTGAGTTTCCCGCGGACGAACAGATCGTGGGCTGGTACCACAGCCATCCTGGCTTCGGGATCTTTCTTTCCGGTCACGACCTGTTCATTCACGAAAACTTCTTCAACGCGCCGTCGCAGATTGCGGTGGTCGTCGATCCGCATGCACGGATGGAGGGTGTGTTTGCGTGGCAAGACGGTGAGCTGACAGGGCTTTTTGAGCACCCCACCCCGAGCGGTTGGATCGCGACCCGCTCCGGGCAACGGCCGATGAGTGAGGTCGAAGCCAGGACTCGAGCGGGAGCCAATACGGGCCACTCGGTCCGCATGGCGACAGCCGCCCCGCACGATCGCCCCCCGCTGCCTGCGCTCGTGATCGCCGGAATCGTTGGCGTCGTGATCGGCTTTGGAATTTGGAGCCTTGCGGAGGGTGGGTCCGGCAGCGGTGCGCCGCCCACGGCAAGAACAGGGCCCGCAAACGTGCGCAGCACCAAACCTGCCACGACACCGCACCCGAACATCCAGGTTTTCGGCCAGGAATAGACAAGGAGATCAGAGCGTGAGCATGCAGCCGGGTAAGCCCGATCCCCTACGGTCCGTTGCCGGCCAGGCAGAAACAGGCCGGTCGTGCCCATACTGTCGTTTTCCGCTCAAGGAGGGCGTACCGATCGTCGTGTGCGGTGTCTGCGGCGCCCCACACCATGCGGACTGTTGGCACGACAACGGCGGCTGCGCGGTCGTAGCGTGTGCGGGTGGGCCGGCGCCCGGGAGCGCAGACCAGGCCGGCGAAATCGCTGAGGCGCCGACCGCCGCGTATCAGGCCTCACCGACGGCGCCGCATGCGCCGCCTGCCGTGCCTCCTCCTCCACCTACGTGGCCTCCACAGCAACTGCCGTCGTCAAACGAGCGACGCAACCCATCGCTGACGATAGCGGTCATCGTACTGGCGGTCGCCGTGGCAGGCGCCGCCGTCGCCGTCGTGCTCAGCCGCCAGGGCGGTAATGCCCAGCTTGCGGCCAATACGGTTACACCGCGAACAGTCACCGTCCCCGCCACCAGCGAAGCGGTTACGGAAACTGTGCCAGCAGCAACCACCAGCACACCGGAAGCGGGCGTCAGCGCAACCGCTCCCACCGCTGAAGGCGCCCTCCCGGCGGCGTCAAGCGAACAAATGCAATCGGAAATCCAGCAGATGCTGTTGACGTGGCACGAAGATGTGGTACACAAAGACTACCACGGGGCTTGGGAACTACTGAGCCATCGCAAGCAGGTTCAGGACGAACGTGAATACGGGTATTCGACATGGGTCAAGAATCAGTCGACCCTCAACCCGTATCTCAATCCATCGGGCTTGACGGTATCTATCCAACAGACCGAAGCCGACGAAGGGGTGGCGCGGGTCGATGTCACCGGGATGACCTGGGACAAGCCCGGCGCCTCCTGTACCGAATGGTCGGGGATCACATGGGTCAAGTACGAAGACGGGTCCTGGAAATACGACCCGGGATATTCCACGACCCCGCAGCGCGAACGCGAATGGAAGCCCCGATTTTCCGAACTGCTCGGAGGCGGATGCTGACCGATCAACTGAACCAGGTTCGTGGCAAACCGGTACTCGCGGTTATCGTCCTCGCGGGAGGCATCGTCCTGGGCGTCCTCGTTGGCGTCGTCGTCGTTGGCGGCGGCGGAGGCTCGACTGGCGGGACTGGCAACGCCGCACACACCGTGATTGCGACCCGCTCCTCACAGGCCTCCGCAGATGTCCGTACGGGAGGGAATGCACATACCGGAGACGATGTGTCGGGAGGGCATGCGACACTGCCCCCGGCGACAGCTGGTTCAAATGGTGCGACCGGCGCGCAGCCGGAGCACAGGACGACACTCGCCAGCGCGTTGCGGTACGGCGTCGAACGGGCAGACGCGCTCGGCGGCGAAGCGGCGGCGGCGGTTTGGGTGGGCGGCGATCGGGCGCCCGTACTCAGCGGTCCCACCGGCACACCGCACCGGATGTGGAGCACGAGCAAGGCGGTGGTGACGATCGCGGCCCTCCAGGCCGTCAGCGACCAACCGGACTCGGTGCTCGAATCGGCGATGGTGGATGCGATTAGACGCTCCGACAACTGTGCGATCCGACGAGTGATCGTCGGCTTGCAGGATCGCCTGAATCAAGGAGTCGTCGGCGCCGTGGCGGCATTCGAGCGGGTCCTGGCGGTGGCCGGCGCTCGGATCGAGAACAGCCCGCAACGGGCGGCGCCGGAAGATGCTTGCGTTCGCTACCTCGAGGACCACCAGGAAGGGCTCCCAGGGAGCGACCTCGGCGTGGCGGCAGAGTTTGGAACGGCCGAATGGACACAGAGCGACGCAATCTCATTCGCCCACGCCCTGTCTGAAGGGGCCTACGGCGCGGCCGGTGCCCGCCTACTGGGACTCATGGGACAGCCCAAGGAGCCCCCACTGGAAGAACCCCCACCGCCGTCGTCTCCCCCGCTGGACTGGGGCGCGGGCGCGGCGTTCCCCGCGAGCTGGACGCCGGCCTGGAAGGGCGGGTGGGGCGGCAGTCAAGACGATCCCCCCCACTATCTGGCCACCCAGATCGCCGTTCTCCATCTCGGAGATACGCCGGTGGCCGTCACGGCGCTCTTTGTCCCGAAACATGAGCCACCAAACGACAACCCGGGCATCACGAGCGCGCCAGAGGCCCTTGAACGCATGTTCGCCGCCATGAGGATCGGGCTCGAAAGGGAAGGAGTGGGGGGCACCAGATGACCGGCGTTATCACGGCGGCAGCGGATGTCGGCAGGTCATGTCCCTACTGCCGCTTTCCACTCAAGGAGGGGACCGCGGCCGAGCGCTGCGATTCATGCGGTGCGCTGCACCATGAGGATTGCTGGAACGATGGGGGCGGCTGCGCGGTGTTTGGATGTCCACAAGCCGGGAAGGCCGCCGTCGCGGCGGCCGTGCCACAGGCCGGATCGGCTGGGGCCGTACAGCAGCCGGGAATGCCCGCTTTCGCACAGGCGCCGGCGACACAGGTGTACCCCGGCTACGGCGCTCCCCCCGGCTATCCCCCGTCGCAGCCGCCCCTCCCCCCACCTCCTCGCTCCCACAACCAGACGGTCCTACTTGTCGCGGTCATCATCGCGCTCCTGGGCATTGGCACAGGAGTCGCGGTGGCGACGGGCGCCCTCTCCGGCAGCACACAGCCGACCGGCTCGACGATTCCGATCACGACCACGACGAGGGGAACGGCGCCGGCGGTGCCCGCGGGCCCAACTCCTGCCGAACAGACGGGTGACCGGCAGGCAATCATGGGGGTCCTCAGCGCCTATCAGAGTGCCTATTCAGACCATGACCTCTCGGGACTCTCGAACATCTTCGCGCCGGGCATCGACCGGCACGGACTCGCGGCCGGCGGGTGCACCGTGTCGCGCGGCCGGGACGCGGTGCTGGCCGACTACCAGAGCCAATTCGAAGAGGGCAGCGGGTCCTACCAGCTCGTGGGGCTTTCGGCAAACGAGATACAGCTTGACGGCACGACACGTGCCCACCTCGACAGCCACTACCAGATCACACCAGGCGGCTCCGGATACGTGAACTTCAAGTTCGCCGAGCTCGGCGAAGGTTGGAAGATCAGTGAAGTCTATGCAACCTGCGAATAGCCAGAGGCACCGGTTTGGTCGCATCCGGCCGCCACTGGGCGTTGTGACGTTGACTATCCGCGCGTCGTTCGCCGGCTACGCAAGAGCAGCGTCTCTATTGGAGAAACGGGATACCGAAACGAGGCTAACCGATGGGCGATGACCTTCCGGGAATCAATAACCCTGGGCAACGTATTCAGATAACAGAGGACGACCTGGCGACGGCGCCGACCTCGGCTGCGCCAACGAGACCGCCGAGGCCTCCAGCGCCCACTTCCGGCCCCCCAGATCCAGGCCCAGCGGCACCCGGGAGACCGCCAAAGCCTCCCGCGCCAGTCCCTGCGTCTGGGGCCACGGGACTGCCCGCTGTTGCCGGTATCAACTCCCCAACAGCGCCCTCCACCGGGATGACCGTCGCGCCCAGCGGGTCGTACTGCAGCGGCTGCGGCAGCGCGATTCATCCCCAGGCGGTCGTGTGTCCCCGCTGTGGGGTACCCACCGTCAGCGCCGCGCAGGCGACAGGGGCAGCGATGAACGTCGCGTTGAACTCGAAGTCGACCGGTCTGGCCGTCCTCCTGTCGCTGCTCTTCACCGGCGCCGGGCATTGGTATGTAGGTCGTGTGGGTCGCGGCTTTGCATTTCTTGCTGCCGCGATCCTTTCTAGCATCCTGATTTTGGCTGTGGTGGGCTTCTTCCTTCTGCCGATCGTGTGGGCCTGGGCGGCAATCGACGCCAACAAATGCGCCGATGCACATAATCGTCTGCTGCTGGCGCAAACAGGTGCACCGGGCTCGCCGCCTGTGCTCAATGGCTGAGCTCATGCCCGCGGAGGATTCCCGCCTTGAGACTTCGGCGGCGGCGACCGATCGAGCCGGGCCTTGGACGGTGTCGGCGCGCGTCGCGACACGGCTCGGCGTTGCCCTGGCGACCACCATGCTCGTAACTCTGTTGAGGGGATCCCCGGCTGGTGCTGCTGCTCCTGAATCATTCCCCCGGAGCGGACCACACCGCGGCTGCCCGTTCGTGACAGTGCCGGAGATCTACCCTGGTTACCCACCCGGAGGGGTCGGTCCGCAGGAGATCGACGAGTTCGGCCGCGGTCTGCCGTCGTGTCAATTCGCCGACCGCTTGCTGCGCACCGCCCCTACTCGAATCCCGGAGAAGCAGTGGGGCAAATTGGCGGGCTGGCGGTGCGTCTGGATCGTGTCGTGGGAGGAGTGCAAGCGAAACCAGACACGCGTTTATGCGTCGAACCCTGGTGATTGACCACATGTGGCGCCCGATACGGCATCGGGCATACGTTGGAGTATCACTCAGAAGTATTACGATTCGCGCGATACAGCCGGCGCCCGCCGGTGACGGGCTCGCTCGGGGCTCACCCGTGGAGTTCCATCTTCAGCAGCTGGAGATGGCTCCAGGGGAAGACGGCGAGGAGCCGCGCGGGGCTCATGCCTTCGAAGTAGCCGTCGGGGCCGGTGTAGGGGTTGGTGCCGGTCGGGGTGGGGTCCTGGGCGTAGAAGGCGACGTCGGCGGCGGTGTCGGCGACGAAGATCCCGTAGCGCTGGGCGGCTTCGGCGAGCATCCGGGTGAAGTGCGGGAGCCGCAGCGAGGCGAGGTCGAGGCTCGGGGCGAGCCGGAGGTGGGCGCCCTCGGGCAGCGAGGAGGCTTCGGTGGAGGCGCCGTCGGTGCGCTCGGCGGGCGTCGCGTAGACATCCTCGCGGGTGTTCGGAACGGCCATCGCCAGTGCGTGGTTGATGACGCCCTTTTGGAGATCTTCGAGGGTGATGAGCCCGCCGGCGATCGACAGCGATGAGGCGCTGGCGCCCCAGCTGCTGACGGCGCCGGGCCAGGCCGCGGGGCTGTAGGCGCCGGAGTCGGTGAGGGCGTTCTCGATGGCCCCGCCCCAGAAGGCTTCCCAGCCTTCAACGGTTTTTTCGAGGTGCCAGAACTCCCAGAGCTTGTCGGTGCTGGGCTGCCAGACGACGAGGTGTTTGTCGGTTCCCGCCGCGGGCTGCGCGTCGGCGGGCAGGGGGACGGCTTTCCAGGCGGCCTGCAGGGCCGGCCGGGGTTCGATCGAGGCGTAGGGGAGCCTGACTTTGACGGTGGGCTGGCCGGCGGGGACGGTGTAGATCGGGACCGACCAGGCGGTGGTGTTGACGGCGGGTCCTTTTTTCGCCCCCAGCTCCTGGCCGACCTCGGTGTCGAGCGCCGCGACGACGCTCGACGAGCTCGGGTCCAGGGGGGCGGTGGCGGCGGGCTGGGCGTTCCAGAAGCCGGTGGAGGAGAAGAAGCGAAACGGGGCGGAGGTCGCGGCCGAGGCGCCCGGAGCAGAGGCCCCCACGAGCGCCAGCCAGCCGCAGGCGATCAGCACGCCGAGCACGCTTCGGCCTCCCCGCCACATCAGGCGGATCACAGTACCGGATGTCGTGCGCCGCGTGGCTCGACGGACGGCGGCGGGCGAGACCATCGCACGGCGACCGGACGCGAACCGCCCCGGGAATGCCCGCGACCGGGCCAACGGCGATGGTGGAGAAATGGGAATCGCGCTCCGCGCTTCTCGCCAGCGACGCACGAGTGCGGCAAGCGGACTCGGTGCCCGCGGCGGCGCGACTCAGATCTACGACGATTTCACGGTTGACTCGCGATACGAGCCATCGTCGCATCGAGGCGGGAGCGCAACAGCTCACCGCGTGCACGGACGAGCTCACCGTACCCCTGCAAGGCGCTCTCCACGAGGTAGCTGAAGTGTCTATGTCGGGCTATCCCACCCAGCTCTTTTGCCACGTAGGCGCGTAGCTCCGGCCGAGCCGCTGCGAGCTCATCGGTCAGCGCCTCGCGGCCATCGAGGAGAATCAGGACATCGTGTGCATCAAGGCTCCTCAGCAGGTCGCCTGCGCCACGCCCCTTCCAGGCGGCGAGCTTCGTGGCGACGATCGCCGGCGGTGTGGCCGCGTGAATCGTCAAGCCGGATGCGAGCACCCGCTCAATCGATGTCTCGAGCGCATACTGGTACCAGTCGTTTGAGAAGCCGAGCACATCGGGCTCTTGTGGCATGACGTCGAGGATCAACCCGGTGTCTTTGTGATTCCAGCGGCAGATTACGTTGGATTCGCTCGCCTCGCTGAAACCGCGCTCGCGCAGTCGTTCTCCCAGCGCGTAGTACCCGGCCCTGGTGCTGACCGCGCTGATCACGTCTACGTCCGTGGTAGCTCGCGTGGCCGGCGCCGCAGGCTCGGTGATCCATAGGCAGATGGCGGCGCCGCCGAGGAACACGACGTCGTCGCAGAGAGGGCCGAGCGTGCGCGCTCCGAGATCGAGCAGATCCTCGCTCACGGCGCGGCCAGGGTCCTGTGGAGCTCGTCCGTGGCGACACCGCGCACCCGGAGGTCTCCGGCTCGTATGGAGTCGATGATCGCGAGCAGTTCGGCGAGCTTTCGATTCTCGCGACACGCGGCCTGGGCAGAGGGATGTAGGGGCTTCAGCGCCTGGCCACGTGTTCTTGCGCTGGCGTCCGGCCATACTGGCGGCGGCTCGTCGTCGGCTTGGCCGATCCTCTTCGAGATAGGGGCGGAGGCCCAGCCGGCCGGCACGCCAGGGGTCAGCGCCCCAAGACGGGCGGGGGCGATGTAGCGGGCGGAGTGGGCGATGAGCTCTTCGAAGTTCGGCTGGTTGACCCGTTTTTCGACCCCGTCATATAGGCCGGCCTGCTCGGCGCGCCTGAGCATGCGGTGAACGAATGTGGGATTTACGTGCAGCTCGGCGGCCAGCTCACGCAGGGTTGGCTTATCCCGCCCGGAGGTGAGAACCCCGGCGAGAACATAGATCTCGGATGCCCCGACCATCATCTCATTGTAACGTGTTACGAAACTTGTAACAAGCTGGTACGCGACCCTTGAGATCCCGAAGGGTCCGGTGAGGCCCCCTGGTCTACCCTCCCCCGACGATGACCGTCCACCACCTAGGCCCGGACCCGGCGACGGTGGGCGGCATGGCGAGCGTGATCCGGGTCTTCACGGAGCAGGGGGTGGGGGGGGACGTGGTCGACTTCCACCCGACGTGGCGCCCGAACGCCCCGCTGACGTCGACCCGCCTGGCGCTGGCGGCGGCGGGCGCCCTGCGCCGGCTCCCCCCCGGCGACGTCGCCCATGTGCACCTCTCGGAAAAGGGGTCCTTCGTGCGCGAGGGCGCCCTCGTGGCCCTGGCCCGCCGCCGCGGCGCGGTGGCGGTGGCGAGCATCCACGGCGGGGAGTTCGTGGGCTTCGCCGGACGCCACCGGCGGCTGGTGGCGGCGGTGCTGGGCCGGGCGGACCTGGTGACGTGCCTGGCCGGGGAGACCCTGGGGTGCGTCCGGGAGGTGGTCCCGGGGGTGCGCAGCGAGGTGGTCCCGAACCCGGTGGTGCTCGACCCGGGGTCGGGGCCGGCCGAGGCGACGGAGGAGCTGGTGGTGCTGGCGGGGGAGATCAGCACCCGGAAGGGCGCCGACGTCCTGTACCGGGCCTGGCTGGAGGTCGCCCGCCGGCGCCCGGCGGCGCGCTGCGTGATGGTGGGCCCGGTCATCGACTACACGCCGCCGGCGGCGGAGCGTCTGGAGCTGCGCCCACCGGTCGGCCCGGCGGAGGTGCGGGCGCTGCTGCGCGAGGCCCGGGTGGTGGCGCTGCCGGCGCAGGCGGAGGCGCTGCCGATGATTCTCTCGGAGGCGATGGCGGCGGGCCGGCCGTTCGTGAGCACGGAGGTCGGCGGGATCCCCGATCTGCTGGCCTCGGGTGGCGGGCTGGCGGTGCCGGTGGGCGACGCGTCGGCGCTGGCGGAGCGCCTGACGGAGCTCCTCGCCGACCCGGCCCACGCCCGGGAGCTGGGCGAGCGGGGCCGGGAGTTCTGCCGGCGGACCCAGGGCGTGGAGGTCATCGACGCCCGGCTGCGCGAGCTCTACGCGGCGGCCGGGGCGCGGCGTTCAGTCGATTGACCCGGGTTCGGCGATCCAGACGCTATCGATACCGAGCATCTGGCAGAGGGGGTCGAAATGGTGGTCGTAGTGCAAGATCGCGAAGCCTCGCTCGGCGGCGGCCGCGGCAATCAGGTAGTCGGCCGCCGGCAGCCGGCGCTGTCCGCGCAACTCGCGCGAGACCCCGAGCGCCCGTTCGCCGACTCCGCGGGTGAGGGGTGCATTGGGCACCGCCGAGAGCCAGCGGTCGAGATCCTGGAACGCCTGCTCGTCACGCGCCGCCGCCAAGAGCTCGAGCGCCACCACGGGGCAGGCGGCAAGGAGATCGGCGTCGAGCGTCGCCCGCCAGCGCTCGCGTACCAGGGGATGGCGCTGACGATTCCAGGCCGAGGTGTCGAACACCAGGGAGGTGCCGGAGCCGTAGGGTTCAGCGGCGTTCGGCATGCAGCCGGGCGGAGACGGAGAAGTCGAAGCGGTCGTCGTCGCCGTCGCAGATGCGTCGCAGCCCGTCGAGGGCGTCGGCGCGTCGGGTGCGCTCCTCCCGTATCGCCTCCGCTCCCCGCAGCGCCAGATCGTGGACTGCCCGTGAGCGCGACTTGCCACCACCCAGCTCGGCGAGGGCGACCGCGAGCTCGCGGTCGAGGGTGACCTGGATACGGGGCTTGGTGGACGGCACCCAGCCAAGTGTACCAGTCTGGTGGGACACCGACTTGAATGCCCTCACGGCCGATAGCGCTGCGCCAGCAGCCGCGCCCCGAGGGCGGCGTCGACGTGGACGCGGGGCACGTCGAGGGGGTCCCAGCCCCGGGGCCGGGCGAAGCCGCCGTAGTAGCTGAAGGCGAGCTCGACGCCGGCCTCGCGGAGGAGCCCGGCGGTGACGGCGGTGAAGCTGTCGGGGGCGCCGACGGGGTAGGCGAACCAGGGCATCTCCTCCCCGAGCTCCTCTCGCAGGCGGGTGGCGCAGCCGGCGATCTCCTCGCGCTGGCGCTCGGGGGAGAGCCGGGCGAGGATGGGATGGCTGACGGTGTGCCCGCCGACGGTCATCCCGGCGGCGCGGAGCCGGCGGGCGTCGTCCCAGGTCATCCACAGCCCGGCGGCGTCCTCGGCCGGGCAGCGGCCGCTGCCGAGGTCCCGGGCGAGGTCGTCGAGGAAGCGCTCGCCGTCGCCGGCGGGCAGGGCCTTGTGGCGGGCGACGAGGGCGGCGATGACGGTGTCCTCGGCGTCGCCGGTGGGCCGCGGTCCACCACCGGCCGAGGGCACGCCGCCGCCGGCTGGCCGGATGCCGCCGCCGGCACCCGTGCCCGCCGACCCCCACCCGCCGGGGCGGTGCTCGGCGTGGCGGACGATCCAGGCGATCTCGTCCCACCAGGGAGCGCGGGGCTGGTCGAGGAAGCCGGTGGCGAGGAAGAAGGTGGCGGTGAGACCGTGGGCGGCGAGCAGGGGAAGGGCGAGGTCGTGGTTGTCGCGGTAGCCGTCGTCGAAGGTGAGCAGCACCCGCCGCCCGGGCTCGGCGTGGACGGCGCGGTGGAGCTCGTGGGGACCGATGACGTGGGTGAGGCGGGCGAGGGTGGCGAGGTGGCTGTCGAGCTCCTGGCGGGTGGCGCTGAACATGGCGGGGTCCCAGGGCCCGTCCCGTGAGTCGCCGATGCGGTGGTGGTTGAGGACGAGCACCCCGGGCCAGCGGCGCAGGAGCCGGAGGGCGCGCTCGAGGGGCAGGGCGGCGAGGGCGGAGCGCGCCCGGCCCCTGAGGGCGCGGCGTGCCTGCGAGGGGGGCATGGCGGCGCAGGATATGACAGCCCTAGACTTGCCGGCGATGGGCGCGGTGGATAGCCAAGCGGGGAACCTGGACGCGCTGGTCCTGGACGCCGCCCAGCGCCAGGCGCTGGTGGCGGTGCGGGAGCTCGGCAGGACCGGGCTGGGGGTGGGGGCGGCGGAGTGCGGGCGGGGGGCGCCGGCGTTCGCGTCGCGGTGGTGCGCGTCGCGGTCGCTGCTGCCGGATGTGGCGGGCGAGGAGGAGGCCTTCCTCGACGCCGTGCTGGACCTTTGCGGGACCCGCCGCCCGCACACGCTGATCCCCTCCCACGACGGCACGATCGAAGCGATCCGGACCCGCCGGCCGGAGCTGGACGCCGTCGTCGGGGTGGCGCTGGCGGCGGAGCCGGGGCTGGGGGTGGCGATGGACAAGACGTTGACCCTGGCGGCGGCGGGCGAGCTCGGCCTGGAGGTGCCCCGGGGGGTGGTGGTCGAGGACCCCGGGGAGCTGGCGGCGGCGTTGGCCGAGGTGGGCCTGCCGGCGGTGGTGAAGCCGGCTCGCGCGTGGGCGCGCGCTCCCGCGCACACGCACGTGCCCGCACGCACGCAGGCGCACGCGCGCGCACACACCTCGGCAAATCAAGACACGACACCCCTCCTTCCGCAAGACACGACACCCCCCCTTCCGCCCCCCGGGACCCCGGCGGAGACGACGGCCGAGACGCACCGCGGGACATCCGCCGGGGCGCCCCCCGAGGCGCCCCCCGGGAGATCCGCCGCGGCGCCCCCCGGGGCGCCCTCGACGGCAGGGGCGTCGACAGCCGGCGGGGGGGTGCGGCTGAACGCGATGGTGGCGACGACGGCGGAGGCGGCGGGGGCGGCGCTGGCGGGGGTCCTGGCGAGCGGGGTGCCGGCGGTGATCCAGGAGTGGCTGCCGGGGGCGCGGGAGGCGGTGAGCCTGCTCTACGCGGGGGGCCGGGTGTGGGCGGGCTTCGCACAGCGGGCGACCAGGACGGTCCCCCCGCTGGGGGGGTCGTCGGTGGCGCGGGAGAGCATCCCGCTGCCGGCGGACCTGGCGGCGGCGGCGCGGCGGCTGGTGGGGGAGCTGGAGCTGGAGGGCTACAGCGAGGTGGAGTTCCGCCGGGACGCGGCGGGGAGGGGTCGGCTGATGGAGATCAACCCGCGGCTGTCGGCGTCGGTGGAGCTGGCGGTGCGGGCGGGGGTGCCGTTCCCACGCCTGCTGCACGAGTGGGCGGCGGGGGAGCGGCTGGCCGCACAGGGGGCCTACCGAACGGGGGTGCGGATGCGCTGGCTGGGGGGCGATGTGGCGTGGCTGAGGAAAGTGCTGGCGACTCAGGGCCAGCCGGACTCCCCCGGGCGGACCCGGGCGGTGGCGCGGTTCGTGGCCGAGTTCGCCCGACCCCAGGGCTACGACTACGTCGATTTCGGGGATCCCCGTCCGGCGCTGGCGGCGACGGGGGGCAGGCTGCGCCGGCGGCGGGCGGCCGATCGGCCCGGTACGGCCGGGGTGGCGCCGGCGGGTGAGCCGAGGGGCACGGCGGCGGCGGGGATGGACACGGAGGTGGCGGTGATCGGGGCGGGCCCCTACGGGCTGTCGATCGCGGCGCACCTGGCGGCGGGGGGCGTCGACCATGTGGCCCTGGGGGAGCCGATGGAGACGTGGTGCGGCCACATGCCGCGGGGGATGTGCCTGAAGTCGGAGGGCTTCGCTTCGAACCTGTCGGACCCGGCGGGGGAGCTGACGCTGGAGCGGTTCTGCGCGGAGGAGGGTCTGGAGTACGGCGACGTCGGGGTGCCGGTGAGGCTGGAGACCTTCGAAGGCTACGGCCGGTGCTTCCAGGGGCGCTTCGTGCCCGGGCTGCGCCGGGAGCGGGTGCGGCGGCTGGCGGCGCAGGACGGCGGCTTCGCCCTGGAGCTGGCCGGGGGGGAGACGCTGCGGGCGCGCCGGGTGGTGGTGGCGAGCGGGGTGCAGGGCCAGGCGTATCTGCCGCGGGAGCTGCGGGGCTTGCCGCGGGAGCGGGTGATCCACAGCTTCGACCAGCGCGACCCGGCGGCGTGGCGGGGGCTGCGGGTGGCGGTGGTGGGCGCGGGTCAGTCGGCGCTTGACGCGGCGGTGCTGCTGGGAGAGGCGGGGGCGGAGGTGACGTTGGTGGCACGGACGCGGCGGGTGGTGTGGAACGCGGACCCGGTGCTGGGGAGGCGGTCGCTGTGGGCGCGGGTGCGCTACCCGAGCTCGGGGCTGGGGGACGGCTTGAAGCTGTGGCTGTACGCGCGCCACCCGCTGGTGGTGCAGGCGGCCCCGGAGCGGCGGCGCCTGGCGGTGGCGTACACGGCGCTGGGGCCGGCGGGGGCGTGGTGGCTGCGGCGGCGCTTCGAGGGCCGCGTGGGGTCGCTGCTGGGCCGGGCGGTGGAGGCGGTGGAGCCGGTCGGCGAGGAGCTGCAGCTGCGGCTGCGCCCGGTCGATGGCGCCGGGGAGGCGGAGCTGGTGAGGGTCGACAGGGTGCTGGCGGGGACGGGATACAGGGCGAATCTGGCGGGGATGGGGTTCTTGGACCCGGCTCTGCGGGCACTGGTCGCGACCGCCGGGAGCGGCGCTGGCGCGACGAGGACGATCGCCGGGAACGGCGTCGGCGAGACGTCGGCGGCGGGGACGCCGGTGCTTGACCGCTCGTTTGAGAGCTCGGTGCGGGGCCTGCACTTCGTGGGCTACGTGGCGGCGGGGAGCTTCGGCCCGGTGATGCGGTTCGTGTACGGGGCTGACTTCACCGCGCGGCGGCTGGCGCGGGTGCTCGGCTGAGAGGGCGGGCGGGGACTTCACCGCGCGGCGGCTGGCGTGGGCGCTCGGCTGAGACGGGCTGGGCGCGGAGCTCAGGCGCCGGCGGCGGGCGCTCGGCGGAGGCCGCGGCGGGTGAGTGTCAGCCCGTAGCGGCCGAGGACGCCGAGGAAGCGGACGGGGACGGCGCGGGTGCCATGGCGTTCGCCGTGGCGGGCCTGCTGGTCGAGGACCTCGGCGGGCGGGAGGAGCTGGCGGGCGACGAAGTCGCGCAGGCCGCCGGGCGGTGCGAGGAGGCCGTCGACGAGCCCCATGTCGGCGTAGAGCTGGGGCTGGCTTGTTTGGGGATTGGGGTTGGCGACTTTCGCGGCGAGCCGTCCGCGCACACCGGGCCTACGGGCGTCGCGGAGCAGCCGGGCGGCGGGGAGGCCGACGATGTTCTCGGCGACGCGGGCGGCGGCGGGCAGGACGCGGGCGAGCTGGGGGTAGGCGTCGACGACCCCGGCGAGCCCCTCGGCCGGGAGCTCGCCGCCGCGGGCGTCCCACCAGGCGCTGATGTCGGTGGCGATGCGGAGATCGATGAAGCCGTCGCGGGCGTAGAAGAGGAGCAGCGAGGCGAGCTCGTCGGCGGGCGCCGGGCGCCAGCCTGGGGCGGGACCCCCGGCGGCGGGCGCGGCGGCGGGTGTGGACGCCGTCGCCGCGGGGACTGCGCGGACGGTCGCCGCGGGGGTCGCGGCGCCGGTGGCGTTGGGTGCGAGCCAGACGCCGGCGGTCGGCGGCAGGAGGCGGTCGGCGGCGAAGCGGCGCTCGTACCAGTGCACCCGCCAGTGGAGCTCGAGCGGGGGCAGCTTGCGGCGGTGGTCGAGCATCCGGAGGTGCAGGAGGGGCAGGCCGTCGGGGAGGAGGTGGTCGATGGGCTCGCCGTAGCCGAGCTGGCGGACGACGGCGACGGCGTCGGCGAGCCGGTGGGGGGCGACGAGGAGGTCGAGGTCGCTGGAGAGCCGCCGGCCGGGGTCGCCGTGGATGGCCTCGCCGAGCAGCGGCCCCTTGAGGGCGGCGGCGGGGATGCCGGCGGCGGCGAGGAGCTCGAGGAGGCGCAGGGTGACGAGCTGCAGCAGCTGCCCCTGGCGGCGCCCGGCGTCGCGGGCGCGGGCGACGGCGGCGGCGAAGTCGGCGCGGGCGGGGTCCTCGTCGAGGAGGTCGAGGATGCGCGGCCCGAGCAGCGGCAGGAGGCGGCGGCTGTAGAGGGTGGCGGTGAGTCGCGGCCAGTCGACGGCGGGGGCGAGGCGGGCGGCGTCGCCGCGCGCGGACCGGCGACGGGCGGCGGTGCCGGCGCTGAGCAGGATGAGCTGGCGTTCGGCCTTGCTGTCGGACCTCGGGCGCATCTTCGATCGGTGTCGGCGCGAAAGTGGTGGTGGTTGGCGGGTCGCCTATACGGGTGTATAGACGCCGGGCGGGCGCCAAACCTGACAGGTCCCCCTTCTCCCGGGCAGGGTACGCGACCGACCGGGGGACTCGCTCAACGGCCGTCGGGCCAGGACGCGGGCTGCGCGCCTGGCCCGACCGGGGGTGCTGCGAGGGTCAGCCGTGGAGTTCCATCTTAAGCAGCTGGAGTTCGCTCCAGGGGAAGGCGGCGAGCAGCTGGGCTGGGCATTTGCCTTCGAAGTAGCCGCCGGGGCCGGTGTAGGGGTTGGTGCCGGTCGGCGTCGGATCCTGACCGTAGAAGGCGACGTTCCCGGCGGTGTCGCGGACGAAGATCCCGTACTTCTGGGCGGCTTCGGCGAGCATGAGGGTGAAGTGCGGGAGGTGCAACCCGGCGAGGTTGAGGTTGGGGTTCAGCCTCAGATGGGCGCCCTCGGGCAGGGAGCTGGCTTCGCTGTTGGGGCCGTCGGTGCGGCCGGCGGGGGAGGCGTAGACGCTCTCGCGGGTGTTGGGGACGGCCATGGCGAGGGCATGGTTGATGGTTCCCTTTTCGAGGTCTTCGAGGGTGATGAGACCGCCGGCGACGGACAGCGAGGAGGCGCTGGCGCCCCAGCTGGTGGTGGCGCCGGTCCAGGCTTCGGCGTTGTAGGCGCCGGAGTCAGTGAGGGCGTTCTGGATGGCGCCGCCCCAGTAGGCTTCCCAGCCTTCGGGCTTCTTTTCGAGGTGCCAGAATTCCCAGAGCCTGTTGGTGCTGGGCTGCCAGACGACGAGGTGTTTGTCGGTACCGACCGCGGGGACGGCGTTTTCGGGCAGCGGGACGGCCTCCCAGGCAGCCTGCAGGGCGGGCCGCTGCTGCATCGAGGCGTAGGGCAGCTTGACTTTCACTGCGGGCTGGTTGGCGGGCACGGTATAGATCGGAACCGACCACGAGGTGGTGTTGACGGCGGGTCCTTTTTTCGCCTGGACCTCTTCGGCGACCTCGTTGGCGAGACCGGCGACGACGGTCGCCGAGCTCGGGTCCACGGCGGCGTTGGCGGCGGGCTGGGCGTTCCAGAAGCCGGTTGGCGAGAAGAAGCGGAAGGGTTCCGCGGTCGCGGCGGAGGCGGCCGGGGCGATGACGGCGGCGAGGGCGAGCGAGAGGCATGCGATGAGCACGCCGAGAGCGCTGCGGCGTCGACGCTGGAGATGAGCGGGGGTGGCGCCCGACGCCCGATGCGGGGCGGAGGGGTGTTGGTGGTTGATATGTGTAATCGAGGGATTCATGAGTGGATTTCCATTTTCAGCAGCTGGAGTTCGCCCCAGGGGAAGACGGCGAGCAGCTGCGTTGGGGATTTACCTTCGTAGTAACCGGACTTGCCCGTGTAGGGGTTGGTGCCGGTGGGTGTGGGATCCTGGGCGTAAAAAGCGATGTTGGCGGCGGTGTCCCGGACGAAGATCCCGTATTTCTGCGCCGCTTCGGCGAGCATGAGGGTGAAGTGGGGAAGGTGAAGCGCGGCGAGGTCGAGCTGGGGATTGAGCCGCAGGTGGGCGCCCTCGGGAAGGGAGTCGGCTTCGCTGCTGACGCCGTCGGTGCGCTGGGCGGGAGAGGCGTAGGCGTCCTCCCGGGTGTTGGGGACGGCGATGGCGAGGGCGTGGTTGATGGTGCCCTTTTCGAGGTCTTCCAGGGTGATGAGGCCGCCGGCGATGGACAGCGAGGAGGCGCTGGCGCCCCAGCTGGTGACGGCGCCGGGCCAGGCTTCGGGGCCGTAGGCGCCGGAGGCGTGGGTGACGTTTTCGATGGCCCCGCCCCAGTAGGCTTCCCAGCCTTCACTCGTTTTTTCGAGGTGCCAGAACTCCCAGAGCTTGTCGCTGCTGGGCTGCCAGACCACGAGGTGTTTGTCGGTTCCCGCCGCGGGGACGGCGTTTTCGGGCAGCGGGACGGCCTCCCAGGCGGCCTGGAGGGCGGGCCGGGGCTGGACCGAGGCATAGGGCAGCTTGACTTTCACGGTGGGCTGGTTGGCGGGCACGGTGTAGATCGGAACCGACCACGAGGTGGTGTTGACGGCGGGTCCTTTTTTCGCCTGGACCTCCTGGGCGGCCTCTTCGGCGAGGGCGGCGACGACGGTCGCCGAGCTCGGGTCCAGGGCGGCGGAGGCGGCGGGCTGGGTATTCCAGAAGCTGGTCGAGGAGAAGAAGCGGAAGGGTTCGGCGGAGACGCCGCCACCGAGGGAGCCGGAGCCGGTTTCGGAGCCCGGCGAGCCTGAGGAGCCTGATTCGCCGCTCGCGCCGGACGAGCCCGATTCAGAGCCGGCTTCGCTGCCCGAGCCGCTTGTGCCGGAGCCAACTTCGCCGCCCGAGCCACCCGAGCCAGAGCCCGCTTCGCCCCCCGAGCCGCTGGACCCGGTACCGGCTTCGCCGCCCGAACCGCTGGACCCGGTACCGGCTTCGCTGCCGGAGCCGCTCGCACCAGAGCCCGCTTCGCCGCCCGAGCCACCCGAGCCAGAACCCGCTTCGCCGCCCGAGCCACCCGAGCCAGAACCCGCTTCGCTACCCGAGCCGTCCGAGCCAGAACCCGCTTCGCTACCCGAGCCACCCGAGCCAGAACCCGCTTCGCTACCCGACCCGCCCGAGCCAGAACCCGCTTCGCTACCCGACCCGCCCGAGCCAGAACCCGCCTCGCTACCCGAGCCGTCCGAGCCAGAACCCGCTTCGCTACCGGAGCCGCCAGTACCAGAACCCGCTTCGCCGCCCGAGCCAGAGCCCCCTTCGCTCCCCGACCCGCCCGTACCAGAACCCGCTTCGCCGCGGGAGCCGCCGGACCCGGTGCCGGCTTCGCTGGGACCGGACTGCTGGCCGCCGGTGCCGGCGGACCCGGATTCGCCCGAGCCTGACTGGCCGGGTTCGGACATCCCGGAGCCGGTGCCGGATGCGCCACGGGGTTGGGTTTCTTTGCGGGAGCCCACCCCGGAGCCTTCGTCGCCGGAGCCCGGCGACGAGCCGACGTCGACCGTCTTGCCGGCGGCTTGGAGCGGGCCTTCGCCGATCTGGGCGGGAAGGCTCGGAGAGGCTTCGACGGCCGCCGCGTCCGGTATGGCGACGAGCGGGATGGAGGGCTGGGCGCTCGAGGACGAGCGGAGCTTGCCGCCGGGGCCTCGGCGGGCGCCGCCGTTCTGCCCCCCCGCGGCGAGGCAGCCGCTGACCGACGCGCGGCCGCGGTGGCGGCGCCGCCGACGGTGGTGATGGCGGCGCCCCGCCCGGGCGTCGCAGGCCAAGTGGTGCCTGGCCGAGCTGCGCGCGAGCGGCTGGAACGTGAGGCCCGCGTCGGCCTGGAGCGGCCGGAATGCCAGGCCCGCGTCGGCCGGGAGCGGCTGGAACGTGAGGCCCGCGTCGGCCTGCAGCGGATCTGAGAGTCGGGGCTGGGCGCCGGCGCCGGGGGCGAGCGAGAGGCCGGCCAGGATCGCCGCGGAGGCGGTTGCAATTACTCTTGCGGAGGTCATCCTGCGGCCTCATCGGACGATGACCGGGTACTTCAAGAAAACGCCGGCCACGGTGGACCCATGGCCGTTGTGGCAAGACCGCAGACCGCTCTCGTTAAATCCTGCAAAGGGGTACGTGAATCGCTGCAGGCCGCGGCGGCATGTGAATCGCGGCAGGCCGCGGCACGTGAATCGCGGCCGCCGGGCCGCACGCCGCGGTTGGATAGGGCGCCCCCGATAGATCGAAGTGTTGGCGCCAGAGAACGGTACCTATATGGCACCCTCGACCCCGAGGCGGTCATTTAGGATCTCTTGCTTCCAGCTGTCTATCCGCGGGGGGTCGGTTTGATGTCCAGGCGTGCGCCGTTGAGAGTGATCCTGTTCCTTGCCGTCACGTCTGCGCTGCTCGCGACGAGCGCGAAGGCGTCGGCGACCGGTGCGAAGGTGTGTGTGCCGCCGGCGACCAAGGAAGGGGCGGCGGTGGTGACACCCAAAGCCGGGGCCTGTGAAACGGGTTACACGAAAACGACGATGCTGGGCGAAGCCGAACAGGAAGAGATCGAACAGATACTGCCGTACATCAAGTTCGTCAAAGAAGGAGTGGACAAACAGCCGACGATCCAATTCTCCGGGGCGAACGTGCAGATCGTCGACGGGTCCGGATCGGAGGCGACGTTGAACGGGGCGGGGAACCTGATCGTGGGCTACGACGAAGCGCCGGGGTCGCAGACGGGCTCGCACAACCTGCTGCTGGGCGGCAAAAACTCCTACACCTCATATGGGGGGCTCGTCGGTGGCATCAACAACAAAATCTCCGCCAACTACGCCTCGGTGATCGGCGGCGGAAGCAACACGGCGGCGGGATATGCCACGGTCGTGGGCGGCGGCTTGACGAACAAGGCGAGCGCGAGCTACACGACCGTCGTCGGAGGCTGCTCGAACCTCACCGGCACTGGCACGGTGACCGTCAACTCCGCCTGCACGAGCTCGTCGTTCCCCGACTTCTTCACCTCGATCCTGGGCGGCGTCGGCAATATCGCCTCGGCCCAGGACGCCGCCATCTCGGGCGGCTACGAGAACCTCGCCGACGGCCCCTTCGCGTCCTCGGTGGCGGGCGGCATCAAAAACACGGCGGAAGGCGAAAAGTCCTTCGTCGGCGGCGGCGAAGGCAACGTCGCCGGGGGCAACGACTCGGCCGTCCTGGGCGGCCGCTTCGACAAGGCCAGGGGCCCCTGGGACACGGCCTCGGGCGGCGCCGAAGACGAAACGAGCGGCAACTACAGCGCGGCCGGCGGCGGCGTCAAGGACAAGGCCTCCGGCGAAGGCTCCTCGGTCGACGGCGGCCTGGAAAACAGCGCCGAAGGCGTCGAGGCCGCGGCGAGCGGGGGCCACCTCGCCGACGCGACCGGCGCCGAGTCCTCGGTGACGGGCGGCTACGCCAACAAAGCGGGGTCGACCTACGCCGCGATCACGGGGGGCTGGGAAAACAAGATCACCGCCGGCGAAGCCCCGACGATCACCGGCGGCTACGAGAACCAGGCCAGCGGCAACCAGGGCGTCGTCGACGGCGGCTACGAGAACACCGCCAGCGGCGCCTACGGCAGCGTGGGCGGCGGGCGAGGCGACAAAGCGAGTGGCAAATACGCCTCGGTGACGGGCGGCTACGACGGCCTCGCCGAAGGCGAAGAGTCGTCGGTGACGGGCGGCTTCGTCAACCAGGCGAAGTCGCACTACGCGTCGGTGACGGGGGGCTGGGAAAACAAGGTCACCGCCGGCGAAGCCCCGACGATCACCGGCGGCTACGAGAACCAGGCGAGCAGCAACCAGGGCGTCGTCGACGGCGGCTACGAGAACACCGCCAGCGGCGCCTACGGCAGCGTCGCCGGGGGCCACGCGGACAAGGCCACCGGCAAGTACGCCGCGGTTGTTGGCGGGTTCAGCGACGTCGCGGAAGGCGAAGACGCGGCGATCCTCGGCGGCTGGGAAGGCGCGGCGTCGGGTCAGGCGGCGTCGGTCGCGGGCGGCTACGAGTCGAGGGCGACGAACAACCAGAGCGCGGTCGCCGGCGGCTACGAGGGGCACGCGACGGCCCCCTACGCCTCCGTCGGCGGCGGCTACACGAACGTCGCGAGCGGCGAGTTCTCCGCCGTCAGCGGTGGCGGCGGCGGGGAAGCGACGGGAGAAATGGCCTCGGTAGTGGGCGGGCGCTTCGGCCTGGCCCGCGGCTTCGCCTCGACGGTCGCCGGCGGCCTCTTCGAACTGGTCGAAGGGGAATACGGGGTGGCGCCGTGATCGGCCCCCTCGGGAGCGCGGACGCGATGCGGCGAGGGGCGTGGCGGGGCCTGCGGATCGTACTCGCGCTGACGCCGCTGCCGGGTGTCGGCTCGCTCCTCGGCGCCGGCTCGCTCGGAGGTGTCGCGGCGGCGATCGCGGCGCCCGTGGGACACGCGGCGGCGGCGCTCGGCACGCCCGCGGCGCCGGCCGACGCCACCGCCGGGAGGATCCGGTACGCCCGCTTCAGGCACATCTGTCCCCCACCCCGACCAGGCCACCCGGAGTGCCTTGTGGTGGCGCGGGAACCGGTGCCGCAGGGCACCCCGGGGGCGACGCCGTACGACACCGAAGGCGCCGTGGGGGACGGCCCGGAAGGCGGCTACACGCCGGCGCAGTTCGCCAAGGCCTACGACTACGACCCCGGTGAAAGCGGCTACGGACAGACGGTGGCGGTGATCGATTCCGGCGACGACCCGGCCCTGGAAGAAGACGTGAAGGGGTTTGACGAATACTACAAATTGGGTGAATGCACGACGGCGGACGGCTGTTTCGAGAAGGTCGGCGAAAAGGGCAGCGCGAAAGAACTTCCGGCGACGGCGGGGGGCTCGTCGATCGAGACGACGCTCGACGCGGAGACGGTGCGGGCGGTCTGCCCGCACTGCAAGCTGGTGGTGGTGGAGGGCACGGGCTACTCGTACACGTCGATCGAAACGGCGGTGAAACTGCACGCGACGGAGATCTCCAACTCCTGGGAAGGCGCCGAGGGAGGCTCGGAAGAAGAATTCGACCTCAATTTTCCCGGCGTGGTGATAACGGCGAGCTCGGGCGACTTCGGCTACTACGACTGGAGCAAGATCAACAAGAAAGGCGGCCACGGCAACGGCCGGCCGAACATCCCGGCGGCGCTTCCGACGGTGGTGGCGGTGGGCGGGACGAGGCTGATCGTGAACTCCAAAGGCGAACGCGGCGGCGAGACGGTGTGGAACGAAGAGGGCCCGGTCGACGAACATCACTCGACCAACAACGAGACGGCGGGCGGCGGCTGCAGCCACTCGTTCACGGCGCCGACGTGGCAGCAGAACGTGATCGGGTGGTCGGCGACGGGATGCGGCGACAAACGCCTCGTGGCCGACGTCTCGGCCGACGCCTCGGCGAGCCCGGGGATAGCGATCTACGACACCTTCAACTGCGGCAAGGAATGCGAAGAACAGGGCTTCGGGCAACCAAAACGGCCGTGGCGAGCGGTGGGCGGGACGTCGCTGTCCTCGCCGATCGTGGCGTCGATGTTCGCCCTGGCGGGCGGCGGCGGCGGTGTGAGCTACCCGGCGGCGACCCTCTACAGCCACTTCGGCGAAGCGGGCGCCTTCTTCGACGTCACCGAAGGCGGCGACGGCTACTGCGACGACGCCCCGGAGTCGCTTTGCGGCAAACCCAACGAAGCGTTCCACGAAGAAGTCGACTGCGAAGGCACGACGGCCTGCGACGCCGCCGTCGGCTACGACGGGCCGTCGGGGGTGGGCGTCCCGATCGGCCTCTACGGGCTGCGGGCGAACGACTTCACGGCGGTGACCCAGACCTCGGCGACGCTCAACTCGAGGGTCAACCCGGACGGCTCGAACGTCACGGAATGCAAATTCGAATACGGCACGACCGTGGCCTACGGGTCCTCGGCGGCCTGCAGGGCGCTGCCGGGCTCCGGTGAACGCCCGGTGCTGGTGTCGGCGGCGGTCGGCGGCCTGGCGCCGTCGACCGAGTACCACTTCCGGGTGGTGAGCACCAACGGCAAAGGCACCCTGAGGGGGCCGGACATCGTGTTCACCACGGCGAGCGTGACGGCGCCGTCGGTTGAAACCAAAGGCGCGGGCGGCGTCGGCGAAAGCTCGGCGACGGTCTACGCCAGCGTCAACCCGCGGGGCGCGGCGATCAGCAGATGCACGTTCGAATACGGCACGACGAGCTCCTACGGCTCCAGCGCCCCCTGCACCTCGCTGCCGGCGGCCGGCTCGACCCCGGTCGCGGTCGACGCCAACCTGGCGGGCCTGGCGAAGGGCACGACCTACCACTACCGAATCTCGGCGACGAACTCGAGCGGGACGACGGCGGGGACCGACGCGACCTTCAAGACGACCTGACCGACATTCGGACGGGCGGCCCGTGGCAGGTGGCGGGAGGCGCCGAGACCCCGCGCGACCCGAGACACCCGCGCGACCCGAGACGCCCGTGCGACGCAAACCCGGCCCTGTCCAGACCGGCCTCGCCGGGAGGATCGCCGGCGGCGAGATGTGAAGCGCCGGTGACCCCCCGCCCCGCGGAGGCCTCCCGCTGATACCGTCGCCGCCAGCATGGTCAGGGGGGCGATCGCGTGGACAGGCCGACCCCGGACGGGGAGCCGCCTCCGGGGTCGCGCGGCGCTGGGCGCGGCCGGGCTGTTGGCTCTGGTGGTGGTGGCGGCAGCGGTGGTCCTGGCGGCAGACCTCTCTGCCGGGTCGTCGCGGACCCCGGCGCCCGGTCTGGGGCTCTCGCGGACGAGCCCGTCGCGGCTGCCGCTGTTGGCCCGGGCCCCGATCTCGGCGGCGCTCGGCGCCGAGACGGCGGCGTACGCGATCCACGCCCACGGCGGGGGCTTGCGCGCCGCGGGCGCGGGCCGACGCCTGCAGGCGGGATTCACGAGCGCCGGCGCCACGTTCAGCGCGGGGCACGGGCGACTCCGGCTGAGGCTTGCCGCGATCGGCTACGGCTCGGCCGGGACGGCCGTCGCGAGGGTCGCGCCGACGGTGCACGCCAACCGCGTCGTCTACGCCCACCCCGGCGTCGGCGAGTGGTACGCCAACGGACCGCTGGGCGTCGAGCAGGGCTTCTCGATCCCCCGCGCCCCGGCCGGTCCCCGCCGGGGGCCGCTGACGCTCGCCCTGGCGCTCTCCGGCGACACCCGGGCGACGCTTTCCCGCGGCGGCGCCGGCCTCACCCTCACCCGCGACGGGAGGCCGGCGCTGCGCTACACCGGCCTGGCGGCCACCGACGCGGGCGGCCGCCGCCTGCACAGCTGGCTGGCGCTGGAAGGCAGCCGTCTCCTGGTGCGGGTCGACACCCGCCGAGCCCGGTTCCCGGTGCGGGTCGACCCGTTCGTCCAGAGCGCCGAACTGACGGCCTCGGATGCCGCCGAAGACAATGACCTGGGGATGTCGATCGCGATCTCGGGGAACACGATCGCGGTGGGCTCGGCGCACACGGTCGGCTCGCACGTGGACCAGGGGGCGGTGTACGTATTCGTCGAGCCGCGGTCGGGCTGGGCGGACGCGACGCAGACCGCCGAGCTGAGCGCCTCCGACGGAGAAGCCGACGACCGGCTCGGCTCGTCGGTGGCGATCTCCGGCACCACGGTCGTCGCCGGCGCCCCCACCCGCGAAGCGGACTCCCACCCCTTCCAGGGCGCTGCCTACGTCTTCGTCGAACCACCCACGGGCTGGACCAACGCGACCCAGACCGCCGAGCTGGGCACCTCGGAAGACGGCGCCTACGAGCAGCTCGGCGAAGCGGTGGCGGCCTCCGGCGACACGGTTGTCGTCAGCGGCCGCGACCACTTCGACGGCGAAGCCAGCGAAGAAGCGCTGTACGTCTTCGTCAAGCCCGCCGACGGCTGGAGGGACGAGACGCAGACCGCCGTGCTCAGCCAGGGCTCACCCACGCTCGGCGACGGCTTCGGCACCGCCGTCGCGATGGACGGCACGACGATCGTCACCGGAGCGCCGTACGCAAACGCCGAGAAGGGAGCGGCGTTCGTCTTCACAGAACCGCCGACGGGCTGGGCCGACGCGACCCCGACGGCGGAGCTGACGGCCTCCGACGGGATCCCGGAAACCGAGCTGGGGATGGAGGTGGCGGTGTCGGGGAAGACGATCGTCGCCGACGCCCAGTTCAACGAAAGCGACAAATTCTCGGCCAGCCTCTACCTGTTCTTCGAGCCGCCGTCGGGCTGGACCGACGCGACGCAGAACGAAGAGGTCGCCAACGGCAGCTTCCTCTTCTCCACCGACGTCCGGGTGGCGATCTCCGGTGACACCGTCGCGGCGTCGCTGCCCTTCATGGGGCCGAGGATACGCAACCCCGAAATCGGCGCGGCATGGGTGTTCGAGCCCGCGACGGGCGCGCCGGCGTCGATCGCGGCGCCGTCGATCTCGGGCCGCCCGGTTCCGGGCCAGACCCTGGACGCGGTGGGGGGCACGTGGACGAACGAACCGACGAGCGTCGCCCGCCGGTGGCTGCGCTGCAACGCGACCGGCGGGGAATGCACGCCGATAGCGGGGGCCGAAGACGCCGACTACGTGGTGGGCGAAGAAGACGAAGGGCACCGCCTCGAGCTCCAGGAAACGGCGAGCAACGCCGCGGGGTCCAGCGCGCCGGTGGACTCCGCGCCGACGGAGCTGGTGGCGGCGGCCGCGCCGGTGGGAACCGCGCCACCGGGGATCTCGGGCTCCGCGGTGGCGGGACAGACGCTGACCGAGACCCACGCCAGCTGGGAGAACCCGGTCGGCTCCTACGCCTACCAGTGGCTGCGCTGCGACGCCGCGGGCCACGACTGCAGCGAAATCGCGGGCGCCGAAGACCCGGAATACGTCGTCGGCGAAGGCGACATGGGCTCGACTCTGGAGGTCGCCGAGACGGCGGGCAACGGCGCCGGCAGCGGCGCGCCCGAGACCTCGGCGGCAACCGCGGTCGTCCCTCGCGAAGTGCCCCGGAACCTGACGCCGCCTCAGATCGCCGGCACGGCGCGTCTGGGTCAGACGCTGCACGAGGTCCATGGCACCTGGAGTCCGGCGCCGACGGGCTTCACCTATCAGTGGCTGCGCTGCAACCCCCTGGGCGTCGAATGCGCGCCGATCGCGGGTGCGACAAGCGACAGCTACGCGCCGGTCGAAGCCGACGTGGGCTCGACGCTCGAGGTCGCCGAGACGGCGGCCAACACCATCGGGGCGGGGTCCGCCCAGACGTCGCAGCCGACGGCCCTGGTGGCGGAGGGCCTGGGCAGTCTGATCCTGGCGGAAGCGCGCTCGGAACACGAGGGCGAGCCGACGCTCTTCTGGGGCGCCCCGACGGCGGCGACGCTCACCGGATGCGACAACGGCCTGGCGGTGGTCAGCGTGGTGGGCAGGGAACTGGGCGTGGGCGATTTCCTGGAGAGCTCGGTGGCGCTGCCCCAGGTGGCGGGGCAGCCCGGCACCTTCGAGGGGGCGCTGCCCGCCGAGTATCCGATCCACGGAGCCGTCGACATCCACCCCCTGGTTCTCTGCCCGCCGCGCAGCGTCCTCGTCCCGAGCGCCGGCCCGGCCGGCGGGGGGAACACGGTCGTCGTCCCGGGCTCGGGGTTCACCGACGTCACGGGCGTCAGCTTCGGCGGAGCCCCGGCGGAGAGCTACACGGTGCAGTCCGAAGACGTCATCCAGGCCGTCGCCCCGGCCGGCGCGGGTACGGTGCCGGTGACGGTCTCCGAGGCTGGCGTGGAAAGCGAGATCGACGACTACACCTACCAGGCGATCCAGTCGATCTCGCCGGCCTCTGGACCGCCGCGGGGCGGCACGTGGGTCACGATCGCCGGCACCGGCATCGCGGGTGCCACGGCGGTGTCGTTCGGCGGCACCGCCGTCCAGTTCGTACAGCTCTCCGAAGGCAAGATCGAGGCCCTGAGCCCACCGGGACACGGCACGGCCGGCGTCGAGGTCCAGACCCCGCTGGGCGAAACCTCGGCCACACCGAGCGACGAATTCGCCTACGAATCGGCGTCGCCCGGGGTCGCCCGGGCGACGTCCTCCCGAGATCGCCGAGACGCGACCCCAGGCATGGCGAGCACCGGGCCCGGGCGGCAGGCGACCCACGGCGCGGCCAACTCCGGGCCTGGGCGTCGGGCGACCCACGGCGCGGCGCCCTCCCCTCGCCGGGTGTCCGCCGGGCACGCGATCCCCGCCGTGCTCGGATCGGAGGCCGCGGAGGAGGTGCTGGACGCGATCTACGAGCAGGGCACGACGGTGATGACGGGACTGGATCGAGTGAATACGCTGGCCGCGGCCGAGGCGAACGTCCTGAACAACTCGTGCGAGAACACCCGGGAGGTCGTCGAAGAGGCGGTGAAGCTGGCAATCGCGCCGGCGGAGGAGGAGGCGGTCGCGGCGCTGATCCCACTGGTCGAGGAGGGCGAGGTGGCGCTGCTCGGCGAGACGGGGCCGATCCTGCTGGTGGTCTTCGCGATCACCCCGGTGACGGTGACGGCCATGGTCAACGAGCTGGTCAACGCGCTCGTGAGGTACGACGTCGAGGGGGTGATGGCGGCGTGCCCGCCGGAGAAGGACCCCGACGGGGCTGAAGAAGACGACGATTCCTCGGACGCCCTGATCGACCCGAGTGGGACGGTGCTCGACGGAAACGGCCATGCGGTGGCCGGCGCGACGGTGACGCTGCTCGACGCGAGCCTGGCGAGCGGACCGTTCTCGCCGGTGGACCCCTCGGGCCCGGGGATCGAACCGGCGGTGAACCCCGAGACGACCCAAGCAGACGGGGTGTTCCACTGGGAAGTCTCGCCCGGCTACTACGAGGTGAGCGCGACGGCGCCGGGCTGCGCGGCGCCGGGGGACCCGCTGGAACCGGCGGCGACGATCGGCCCCTACCAGGTGCCCCCGCCGCAGGTGGGACTGACGGTGACGCTGGCCTGCAGCGAGGAAGCCCCGCCGACGGCGCCGTCGGTGACGGGCCTCAGCGTCGACACGGGACCCCCGGCGGGCGGGACGGCGGTGACGGTTTCGGGGAGCGGGTTCACGCCGTCGAGCACGGTCAGCTTCGGCGGGAGCCCGGCGGCGTCGGTGACCTACGTCTCCCCGCAGACCCTGCTCGCGTCCTCCCCCGCCGGGCAGGGCGAAGCAGAGGTGCAGGTCCAGACGCTGGGCGCCACCAGCCCGGCCTCCCCCGGGGACCGCTTCTTCTACGGCGCGGCGCCGGCGATCGCGGCGATCAGCAGCCACAGCGGCCCCGCCGGCGGCGGCGAACGGCTCGTCGTGTCGGGCACGGGGCTCACAGACGCCGGCGTGGTCGCCTTCGGCGGGCTCCCCGCCCGGTCGTTCACGGTGAAGTCGGACACCGAAATCGAAGTGAGCACCCCGGCGGAGCCGGCCGGCGAGGTCGACGTCCAGGTGGTGACCCCGGCGGGGACCAGCGAAGAGACGGCGAGCGACAGGTACACGTTCCTCGCCGCCGGGCCGCCGCCGGGCGGCGGGGAAACGGAATCGCATACCCCGTCGACGACGTCCTCGCCGAACCCGGGCAGCGGCTCGCCGTCACCGGCCCACGGCGGCCATGCCGCCGGAGCCCCGGGCGGGCATCGGGCGGGCGGCTGCGTCGCGCCCACCGTGGAGCTGCTGGAGGCATACGTCGCCGACGGCCGGCTGCACCTGCTCGGCCGCGCCTCGCCGCGTCTCGCCGGGAAGACGGTGAGGATCGCGCTCGCCGGCCACGGCACTGTCGCTCGCGCGAAGGTGGCGCCGAATGGCGACTTCAGGGCAAGCGTCCGCCCTACCTCGACGCCGCGGCGGGGCGCCCGGTTGGTGGCCAGGATCGACGGCCACACCTCCTCGCCGGTGCGGCTCGGCCGGCGGACTGGGAGCTCGGCGCCCGGGGCACCGCCCTGCCGCCGGCGCGACCGCGGCCGTCCCGGCTCCAGGTCCTAAAGGCCTTGTGTGATTGGCCTCTTGCGGGGGGCCGGGGTAACGTCGCGAAACGGTGAGACCGCGGGACATCGAGTCGCGGGCAGCGCGACCGCCGACGACGAGGGCCGCCCGATGATGATGGAGCGGCTGGCGACGCTCGCCAGCACCCGCCCCCGCCGGATGCTGGCGGTGGCGGCGGCGGTGTTCGTGGTGGCGGCGGCGCTGGGGGCGCCGGTGACGTCGCAGCTGGGCAGCGAAGCCAAGGACTTCCAGTCGCCGTCGTCGGAGTTCGAACGCACCGACGCGGCGATCTCGGCGGCGACGGGCCAGAGCGCGCTGTACGAAGTCGCGGTGCTGGTGGGCGCCCCGCGGCCGATCGCGGGGGACCCGGCGGCGGTGGCGGCGACGCGGCGACTGGCCGCCCTGCTGGCGGCCCACCGCGGCTTTCAGCGGGCGCTGGACTATGGGGGGGCGGGCCCCGATCACCATTCCCCGGGGCTGCTCTCCCGCGACGGCCGCCAGACGCTGGTGCTGGCGGCGTTCGCGACGCCGAGGGAGGCGTCGAGCGCGACGAGCGCGGTGCGGACGGAGATCCGACGGCCGGCGCTGGCACGGCGGCTGGGCGGCGTCCGGGTGAGCTTCGGGGGCTACGCGGTGACGAACACGGAACTCAACGAACGGACGATCGCCGACATCACCCGGGCGGAGCTGCTGGCGCTGCCGTTCCTGGTGCTGCTGGCGTTCTGGTTCTTCCGGGGCCTGGTGGCGGCGCTGCTGCCGCCGCTGGTGGGGGGCCTGGCGATCCTGGTGACCTTCCTGGGGTTGCGGCTGGTGAACGACCTCACGCCGGTGTCGGTGTTCGCGCTGAACATCGTCAGCGGGATGGGGTTGGGGTTGGGGATCGACTACAGCCTGTTCGTCGTCTACCGCTACCGCGAGGAGCTCGCCGGCGGGGTCCCGCCGCGGGAGGCGTTGCGGCGGACGCTGCGGACGGTGGGCCGGACGGTGCTCTTCAGCAGCCTGACGGTGGCGGCGGCGATGCTGAGCATGCTGGTGTTCCCCCTGCGGGTGCTGTACTCGATGGGCATCGGCGGCGGCCTGGTGGCGCTGGCGGACGGGGCGGTGACACTGCTGGTGCTGCCGGCGGTGCTGGTAATCCTGGGGCCGCGCATCGACGCCCTCGCCCCGGCCTGGCTGCAGCGCCGGGGCAGGCGGACGGCGCGGGCGACCCACGAAGGCGGCTGGTGGCGCCTGGCCCACGCCGTCGTGCGCCGGCCGGCGCCGATCGCGGTGACGAGCGCCGTGGTGCTGCTGGCGGCGGCGCTGCCGGCGCTGGGGGTGCAGTTCATCGCCCCGGGGGCCAACCTGCTGCCGCCGCAGGCCGAAGCCCGGCGCGTCGAAGACAGCCTGGCGGCAGACTTCCCGGCCAACGCCGGGGAAACGACGGAAGTCGTGCTGCCGGAAGCCTCAGGGGCCTCCGCGGAGCGGGTGGCGGCGGTGGCGAGCCGGACGGCGGGCCCGCTGGCGAGCGTGGCCGCCCCGGTCCGCCTCGGCGGCGTGACGTGGCGGATCGCCATCCTCCCCCACGGCTCCCCCTACTCCCACCCCCAGCAGGCCCTGCTGGGGCGGCTGCGCACGGCGCTCCACCCCTACGGCGCCCTGGTGGGCGGGGCGACGGCGTTCTTCGTCGACCAGCGCTCGGCGATCGCGGCGGGGATACCGCTGGCGCTGGCGATCCTGTTGCCGCTGACGGCGTTCTTCATCTTCCTGATGACGGGATCGGCGACGATCCCGGTGAAGGCCCTGGCGATGAACCTGCTGAGCGTCAGCGTCGCGGTGGGCCTGCAGGTGCTGATCTTCCAGGACGGCCACCTGTCGGGGCTGTTGAGCTTCACGCCGCGGGGCGGCCTGGAAGAGTCGAGCCTGGTGCTGATGCTGGTGCTGGCGTTCGCCCTGGCGACGGACTACGAGGTGTTCGTGCTGGCCCGGATCAAGGAGGCCCACGACTCGGGCCTGCCCGACCGGGAGGCGATCGCGCTGGGCATCGAGCGGACGGGCCGCCTGGTGACGGCGGCGGCGCTGCTGTTCTGCGTGGCGATCGGGGCGCTGGCGACGTCGGGCCTGTTCTTCACCAAACAGCTCGGCCTGGGGGCGGCGCTGGCGGTGGCGGTGGATGCGAGCATCATCAGGGCGCTGCTGGTGCCGTCGCTGATGGCCCTGATGGGCCGCTGGAACTGGTGGGCGCCGGCGCCGCTGCGCCGGCTGCACGAACGGCTGGGCTCGCCGGAGGGACCGCCGGCGGGCTCACTCCCCGCGGTGGAGGAGACCTAAAAAGCAAAGTCGACTTAGTAAAAGTCCACTTTGCTCAGCGCCGACCGGCGAGTCGGACCGCGCGATGTGAAAGCCTTCCCGCCTCGACGGCCGGCACGGCAAAGACGCCCGCCGAGCCGCTCGATCCCCCGAGATGCGCCGCACCGGACTGACCATCATCGGAGCCCTCGTGCTCGCCTGGGCGATCGCCGCGATCGCCCTGGACTCCCCCAGCCTGAAGCTGGCGGGCTCGGAAAGCGCGACGGCGGCGGCCCCGGAGTGCATCCCGAGCACCCTCGCCCACAGCGCGACGCTGGCCGGGACCGGCGTCGACGTCTCCCCGGAGCCCGGCACGGACACGGCCAACCCGGCCACCCAGATCAGCTTCCTCGGGGTCCCCGCCAACGAGATCCGGGCGGTGTCGGTCACGGGCCGGCAGAGCGGCGCCCATCCCGGCCATCTGCGGCCCTACTCGCAGGGCGACGGCGCGAGCTTCGTCCCCGACACATCCTTCGCCGCCGGCGAGCGGGTCACGGTCCACGTGACGCTGGGCTCGCCCTCCGGCCCCGGCTCGACCTCCGGCCCGACCTCGGCTCCGGCGCGCACCATCGCCTACTCCTTCCGCGTCGACGTCCCCTACCCGACGGCGGGGGCCGCGGAGTTCCCCAATCCGCCGGCGGCGCCGGCGGACTACGAAAGCTTCGCGACGCTGCCCGGGGCGCAGCCGCCGGCGCTGCACGTGACGGTGCCCGACCGGGACCCGGCGGCGGGGGACATCCTGACGAGCAACGGCCCCGGCCCCGGCCAGTACGGCCCGCTGATCTACACCCCCCAGGGTGAGCTGGTCTGGTTCGACCACCTACCGCCGGGGGAAACGGCGGAGGACGTCAAGGTGCAGAGCTACGAAGGCCACCCCGACCTGACGTGGTGGCGAGGCCGGGTGCTGTCGCTGGGCTTCGGGCAGGGCGAAGACGTGGTGATGAACCCCGCCTACCAGGTGGTGGCGCGGGTGGGCGGAGGCAACGGCCTGCGGGCCGACCTGCACGAGTTCCAGATCGTGTCGCCGGGGGTGGCGTACGTGACGGCGTTCAACCCGATCCGCTGCGACCTCTCCCACGCGGCGGGCTCGCGGGAGGGGGCGATCGTGGACACGGCGGTCCAGGAGATCGACATGCGCACCGGCCTGGTGCGCTGGGAATGGCACAGCCTCGACCACGTAGGCATCAAGGAGTCCGAAACCGAACCGTCGGGCGACACGCCGTGGGACTGGTTCCACATCAACTCGATCGACCCCCTGCCCGACGGCGACCTCTTCATCTCGGCGCGGAGCACCTGGGCGGGCTACCTCCTCGAACACGGCAGCGGGCGGATCCTTTGGCGCCTGGGGGGCAGCCGCAGCTCGTTCAAGATGGGCCCGGGGACGCGGACGGCTTGGCAGCACGACGGCCGGGTGTTGCCCGACGGTCAGGTGACGTTCTTCGACGACGGCTCCAACCCGCCCGAGCACAGCCAGTCGCGGGGGGTGCGGATCGCGCTTGACATGGCGACCCACGAAGCGAAGCTGGTGAAGTCCTTCGACCACCCCGACCCGCCGCTGCTGGCGGCGAGCCAGGGCAACATGCAGACCCTTCCCGACGAAAACGCTGTGGTCGGCTACGGGGCGGTCCCGGAGATCACCGAGTACGCGCCGGACGGGGAGGTGCTGTTCGACGCCCACATGTCCTACGACCTGACGTTCTACCGCGCCTACCGTCAGCCCTGGAGCGGGCGCCCCCTGACGCCGCCGGCGCTGGTGGCCGACGCGAACAACACCGAAGAAGAGACCATCCTGCACATGAGCTGGAACGGGGCGACCGGGGTGGCGAGCTGGCGAGTCCTGGCCGGCACCCGCCCCAAGGCGCTGACGCCACGTACGACGGTGGCGGCGACGGGCTTCGAAACGACGACGATCCTGCCCAGGCGCTACGGCTCGAAGTCGCGGCGGTACGGCTACTTCGCGGTCCAGGCCCTAGACGCGGCGGGCAGGGTCCTGGCGACGTCCCAGACGGTCGGGGTGGGCACCTACAGGGCTTCGCTGCCCGGTGGGTAAGAGCTCGCTGCCCCGTGGGTAGAGTCGCGCCGCCCGACGGATAGAGGCGCACCGTCCGGCGGGCGGGCTCGACCCCGGCGCCCCGAGCCGCGCCCGCCGGCGCTCAGTAGCCGGCTTTGCCGGAGGGCTTTTTGCTTCCGGTGGTGCTTGCGCCGCCGGAGGTGCTCGAGGTGTTGGGCGCACCCGAGGTGCTGGAGGTCGGCGAAGATTTGCCCCCGCACCCCGCGATGGCCCCACTGGCGGCGAGGACGGCCAGTAGCGATAGCATGGCGGTCAGTGGCGCTGGTCTCATCGGCTGAACACTCCTCGTTGCTCGGGGACGCGGTCGCTCACCCTACCAGGGCTTCGTGCGGGCGACCCCACCTCGGCGGGCTCGGCGGGCGACGGCGCCCGGGTCGGCCGGCGTGAGCACCCAGACAGCTGAGACTCCGGCGGCCGCCTCGGCCCCGGCGGCGGACTCGCGCGGCCTGCCGTCCCGCGCGGGGTGGCTGCTGGCGGTGTGCTGCGTGGCGCAGTTCATGGTGATCCTGGACCTGAGCATCGTCAACGTGGCGCTGCCGTCGATCCAGCTGGACCTGGGCTTCACGGCGCCGGAACTGCAGTGGATCGTGGACGCCTACTCGATCACGTTCGCGGGCTTCCTGATGCTGGGGGGCCGGGCGGCGGACCACTTCGGGCAGCGGCGGATGTTCGTGCTGGCGCTGGTGGTCTTCGCGCTGGCGTCGCTGGCGGGAGGGCTGGCGCCGGATCGCAACCTGCTGATCGCGGCGCGGGCGGCGCAGGGCCTGGGCGGGGCGCTGATGGCGGCGTGCTCGCTGGCGATCATCACGTCGTCGTTCGCCCCCGGCCACCAGCTGAACCGGGCGATCGGGGCGTGGGCGGCGATGAACGGCCTCGGGGGGGCGGCGGGGATGCTGTTCGGGGGGATCATCACGCAGGAGCTGAGCTGGCGGTGGGTGCTGCTGATCAACCCCCCGATCGGGCTGGCGGCGGCGGCGATCGCCTACGTGGTGGTGCGCGAGCGGGTGCGCAACCGAAAGGCGAAGTTCGACATCGCGGGGGCGCTGACGTTGACGATCGGCCAGATGGTGCTGGTCTACGGGGTCGTCGAAGCGGGTCTGGCGGGCTGGAGCACGGCGGCGGCGCTGGGGCCGATCGTCGGCGGGATCGCGCTGCTGGTGATGTTCGGCGTGATCGAGGCGCGGTGGGCGTCGGCGCCGTTGATCCCGTTCAAGGAGCTGACGCGGCCGCTGCGGACGGCGAACAACATCGTGCTGCTGTTCAGCGCGTCGCTGTTCCCGATGTGGTTCGTGAGCTCGCTCTACCTGCAGCAGGTGCTGGGGCTGTCGCCGCTGGAGACGGGGCTGATCTTCCTGCCGATGACGCTGATGATCATGCTGGTGGCCTCCCGGACGGGCCGGCTGGTGGGCGCCTTCGGGGTGCGTCCGGTGCTCGGCGGGGGCCTGTTGATGCTGACGGCCGGGATGCTGCTGCTGGCCAAAGTCGGCTCGAGCGGCAGCGGGCTGATCTACATCATGCTGCCGGGCCTGCTGACGGCGGCGGGCATCGCGATGTCGATCGTGCCGTCGACGATCGCGGCGACGCAGGGCGCGAAGGAGGGGCAGGCGGGGCTGGCGTCGGGCCTGGTGAACACGTCGCGCCAGGTCGGCGGGGGCCTGGGGCTGGCGGTGCTGGTGACGCTGGCGACGCAGCACACGACGAACCTGATCGGCCACGGGGTGGCGGTGCCGGCGGCGCTGACGGACGGCTTCCGCCTGGCGTACCTGATCGGCGGGGGCCTGGCGGGGGCGGCGGCGCTGGTGACGTTCACCTCGATGCGCCGGCCAGAGGGCGCGCAGGCGGCGGCGGCGCGACGCCTGATGGCGGCGGTGGTGCTCGTCGTGGCGGGCTTCGTGGCGGTGGACGTCGCCTTCGGCGACTCCCACGGGGCGCCGGTGGGGGAATACGTGACACACGACACGTACAGCTTCGTGACGGCCCCCGGGCTGCATCCGCCGAAGCTGCGCCGCACGCAGCGGGTGCCGACGAGCAGCCTGGCGCCGGGGTACATCCTGACGGCGAACTTCTACGACCTCAACGAACCGCCGATGATCGGCCAGAGCGGGCCGCTGATCCTCGACCGCAGCCTGCAGCCGGTGTGGTTCGATCCGGTGCCCAGGCGGATGGTGGCGTCGAACCTGAGCCTGCAGAGCTGGGAAGGCAAGCCGGCGCTGGCGTGGTGGCAGGGGGTGGTGACGAACACGGGCTCGACGGAGAGCGGGGAAGACGTGGTCGTCAACCGGCACTACCAGACGGTGGCGCGGCTGAAAGCCAGGGACGGCTGGGTCCTGACGCTGCACGAGATCGCGATCCGCGGCGAAGACGTGTGGGTGACGGCGAACAAGAACATCCCCCTCGACCTGTCCCGTTACGGCGGGGCCTACAACGGCGCGGTGATCGACTCGGCGGTGCAGGAGTACAACCTCAAGACGGGCCGGCTGCTGCGGACGTGGGACGCGCTGAAGCACATCCCGCTGAGCGACTCCTACGCGTCGGAGCCGACCAACGGGTTCCCCTGGGACGCCTACCACGTGAACTCGATCGCGCTCGGCGAAAACGGGACGTTCCTGGTGTCGATGCGCAACACGTGGGCGGCGTACCTGGTGAACGCGGCGACGGGCGCCATCGAGTGGACGCTGGGCGGCAAGCACTCGAGCTTCACCTTCGGGCGGGGGGCGGCCTTCGAGTGGCAGCACGACGTCCAGTTCGGGCAGGGGTCGCAGATCACGCTGTTCGACGACCACTGCTGCCAGCAGACCGGCGGGGGAACCTCGGTGCACGCGACGGCGCCCTCGCGCGGGGTGATCCTCGACGTCGACCGGGCGACGCACCGGGCGACGCTCGCGGCCCAGTACAGCGAGAACGGGGAATTCGAAACGGAATACATGGGCGACACCCAGCCGCTGCGCGGCGGCAACGTCTTCGTCGGCTGGGGCTCGGAGCCGTACTTCTCGGAATTCAGCCGCTCCGGCAAGCTGCTCTTCGAAGGCCAGTTCCCGCGCCCCGACCTCAGCTACCGGGCGACCCTGCAGCAGTGGGTCGGCCTGCCCCTGACGGACCCCGCCGGCGCCGCGCGGCCGGCGGCCGCCGGGAAGGGCACCGTCGTCTACGCCAGCTGGAACGGCGCGACCGAGGTACGGGCCTGGCGGGTGCTGGCCGGGTCGAGCACCGGACAGCTGAAGGTCGTGGCCAGGGCGGCCCGGAACGGCTTCGAGACGGCCATCCCGGTCCCCTCCGGCTACGCCCGCTTCGAGGTCCAGGCGCTCGCCGCCAACGGCCGGACACTCGGCAGCTCGCGGCCCTTCGCGGCTCGGTAGGCGCCAGCCGCAGACCGGGGAATCCACCCGCCCCCGGACCAGGATGCCCACCTGACCCCAGACCGGGGAATCCACCCGCCCCAGACCCGGGCCTCCACCCGCTCCAGACCCGGGCCTCCACCCGCCCCAGACCCGGGCCTCCATCCGCCCAGACCACGGCGTCCTAAATGTTAGAATAGGCTTCGGTAGACTGGACTTTTTCCATACCCGGCGGGCGGCAGGATTGCTCGGGCGGCGGCGTTGAGAGCACGGAGGAGCGATCCCTCGACGGTCCGGGGAAGCCACATGGGCGGCCTCGGCATCGACCGGCGACGACGAAAGGTGAGCGGTGGTACTGGAGCTCGATGCATTCGCCTGGCAGGCACTGGCAGAGGAGTCCGCCGACCTGGAGGTGCCGGTCGACGACCTGGTGACGTTCTCGGTGCTCTACTACCTCGCGGATCGAGACAGCGGCCGCATCGCCCGGCGCCTGCCGCCTGGGCTGCGGAAGTCGGGCGACACGCCGTGAACGTCGCCTGCGGCGCCGGCGGAGCCAGGCCGGGCGCCGCCGCCGGTCGGGGCGACACGGCGCCCCCGGCGCCCCCGGCGACGCAGGCCGGCCGCGGCCGGCGTTGACGGCGACATCCGCGTCGCCGCCGCCCGGCGCCGGGAAAGCCGGTGTGCAGGGGTTGCGATTTTCCCGGGAACGGTGAAAGATACGTACACCTCGATGTTCCGGAATGCCGAACTCCGCCCTCTGTCCCGCCCGCGCCTGGAGCGCCGCTGATGGCCCGGCCCCCGATGGACGACCGCCGCGACGGCCGCGCCGCGCGCGACGTCAGGCTCGACCTGACGGCTTTCGCCTGGGAGGCCCTGGAGGACGAGGCCGGCAGCAACGGGGTCTCGGTCGCCGAGCTCGTCGGCTTCTCGGTCCTCTACTACCTGGCCGACCGCGACAGCGGCCGCATCGCGCGGAGCCTTCCGGCGGCCGTCGAGGAGCCCACCGGGAACCCCCTCGAGAAACTGCTCGAGGGCTCCGGCGGCTAGGCGGCGCTGCGGCCGGCGATGGCCCCGCGGCCGGCGATGGCCCCGCGGCCGGCGATGGTGGCGCCGTCGGCGATGGCGCCACGGCCGGCCATGGTGGCGGGCGCCAGCCCGCGGCTGGTGAGCTCGGCGGCCATGGCCCGGCGGCCGCGGTGGTGGAGGCCGTGGATGGAGCCTTCGCTCTTGCCCGTCAGGCCGGCGATCTCGGCCGGCGAGAGCCCGGCGACGTGGCGCATGATGAGCACCTCGCGCTGGGCCTGGGGGAGCGTGGCGAGGGCTTCCCGGAGGTCCTCGGTCCAGGCCAGCGCGGTGGGGTCGCCGCTGCCGCGGGTGGCCTCGACTCTGACATCCTCGACCGGAACGAGGCGCTCGCTGCGGATGTAGTCGACGGCGACGTTGCGGGCGACGCGCAGGAGCCAGGCGAAGAAGGGGACGTCGCGCTCCTCGTATTTGTCGATGACCCGCATCATCTTGGCGAAGACGTGCTGGGTGACGTCCTCGGCTTCGTGGTGGTCGCGGACGATGCTGCGGACATAGCCGAAGATGTTCTCCGAGAACCGCGCGTAGAGGAAGCCGAGGGCCTCGCGATCGCCGCCCTGGGCGCGCCTGACCGCCTGGGAGACCAGTCGCGAGTTCAGGCCCTCCTCGCCGGCCGCGATCGGTACTTCGGGAGCTGTCTGCTTCATCGCGCCATCCTCCTTGAGCGGCGAACGAAAGACGTGAAAATCCTGCGCAAAGCGTTATATCCCGTCACATCGGCCCGCATGACTTCATATGTCGAAAATACGGGCCGGCGCCTACGACGCCTGGACCAACCGATTAACCAAAATCTGCAGCCTTGGATAGGCGCCGTGGCGAACGCTGGCTTGACCCTCGAGCCGGGACCTGTTGAGCCACTGTTCCCGGCAGCCAACGCCGGGGTGTGACCGCATCCCGGGGAGCCTGGGGGTCGCCTCACGCTCCACCGCACCTCTCCACTTCGTCTTCCCACCCCGGCCCGCCATCCTGGCAGACCGCAGGTTGAGCGGCACCCTACCACACTCGACGAATGTTTGACAGTCCGCTCTTTGCGGAAAGTTTTCTCACCAAATCAGTTAACTTTTTTCGATGCCTCACCTCCCCGGCAAAGGAACGCCAAAGTCCCTGCAAAACTGCCGCAGGACGCGCCGACGGGCTGCTACCCGAAGGGCTGCTCGACCCGGATGCTCTCGGGTCCGGAGAGCTCGAAGGCCCGGTGGAGGGCGCGGACGACCGACTCGACGCGGTCGCGGGGGATGACGCAGGAGATCTTGATGGGGGAGGTCGAGATCATCTCGATGTTGAGGTCCTCGCCGGCGAGGACCCGGAAGACCTTGGCGGCGACGCCCGGGTGGGAGCGCATGCCGGCGCCGACGATCGAGACCTTGCCGATGTCCTCCCGGGTGACGAGCTCGGAGAAGGCGTCGCCGGCGAGCGGCGCCAGCGCGGCGCGGGCGGCGCGGAGGTCTTCGCGGGGAACGGTGAAGGAGATCTCGGCGAGGCCGCCGGCGTCGGAGGGGACGTTCTGGTCGATCATGTCGACGTCGACGGCGGCCTCGGCGAGGGCCTCGAAGATCCCGGCGGCGACGCCCGGCCGGTGGTCGACGCCGAAGAGCGTGACGACGGCCTCCGAGGTGGAGTGGGTGACGGCGGTGATGAGGGGTCGCTCGACGTGGTCCATGCTCTCGGCCTCGGAGACGACAACGGTACCGGGAGCGTCGTCGAAGGAGGAGCGACAGTGGATGCGGACGCCGTGGTTGCGGGCGTACTCGACGGAGCGCAGCTGCAGCACCCCGGCCCCGGAGGCCGCCATCTCGAGCATCTCCTCGAAGGACACGACGTCGAGCTTGCGGGCGTCGGGCACGAGGCGGGGGTCGGCGCTGAAGACGCCGGCGACGTCGGTGTAGATTTCGCAGACATCCGCCCCGAGGGCCGCCGCGACCGCCACCGCCGTGGTGTCCGAGCCGCCGCGGCCGAGGGTGGTGACGTCGTGGGTCGTCGTCGAGACCCCCTGGAAGCCGGCGACGAGCACGATGCGGTCCTCCTCCAGGGCCTCCCGGATGCGCTCCGCCCGGACGTCCATGATGCGGGCCTTGGTGTGGGAGGTGTCCGTCACGATCCCCGCCTGGGAGCCCGTCAGCGAGATCGCCCGGTGGCCGAGGTCGGTGATCGCCATGGCGGCGAGGGCGCAGGAGATGCGCTCGCCGGTGGACAGCAGCATGTCCATCTCCCGGGGGTCCGGCGCGGCGGAGACCTCCTCGGCCATCCCGATGAGCTCGTCCGTGGTCTTCCCCCGGGCGGAGAGCACGGCGACGACGCGGGCGCCGGCCTCGCGCCGGGCGACGATCCGGGCGGCGGCGCGCTTGATGCGCTGGGCGTCGGCGACGGAGGTGCCGCCGAACTTCATCACGACGAGTTCCGACACCGGCGGGAGGATAGAGGGCGTCGGCGAGGGCCTACACGGCGCGGCGCCCGGCGAGGGCCTTGCCGAGGGTGACCTCGTCGGCGTACTCCAGGTCGGCGCCCACCGGCAGGCCGCTGGCGAGGCGGGTGACCATGAGATCGGGCGCCCGTTCGCGCAGGCCGGCGGCGATGTGCAGGGCGGTGGCCTCGCCCGTGGTCGTCGGGTTGGTCGCCAGGACGACCTCCCGCACCGCCGCCCCGCCGCCCGGCTCGGTGTCTCCAGCGGCGGAGCCCACCCGGTCGAAGAGCTCGGCGACGCGGAGATCCTCGGGGTCGACCCCGTCGATCGGCGACAGCGCCCCCCCGAGGACGTGGTAGAGGCCCTGGAACTCGTGGGTCCGCTCGATCGGGATCACGTCGCTGGGCTCCTCCACGACGCAGATCACGCCGCCGTCGCGGCGCTCGTCGAGGCAGATCCGGCAGCGGGGGCCCTCGGCGAGGTTGAAGCAGACCTCGCAGAGGCCGATCCGCTCCTTGACGTCGACGATCGCCTGGGCCAGGCCGCGGGCGTCGTCGTCGCTGGAGCGCAGGATGTGGAAGGCCAGCCGCTGGGCGGTGCGCTCGCCGATGCCCGGCAGCTTGGCGAGCTCGGCGACGAGCCGCTGGACGGGTGGGGCGAAGGTGTTCACCGACCTCCTACAGCCCCGGCAGCCCGAGCCCGCCGAGGCCGCCGAGATCGAGGCCCCCGGTGGCCCCGCCGAGCCGCTGCGAAGCCAGCTCCTGGGCGGCCCGGAGGGCCTCGTTGACGGCCGCCAGGACCATGTCGCCGAGCAGCTCGGCGTCCTCGGGGTCGATCGCCTCGGGGGCGATCCTGACGGACCTGACGTCGAGGTCGCCGGAGACGACGACGGTGACGGCGCCGCCGCCGGCGGAGCCCTCGACGGTCTCGTCCTTCAGGGCCTCCTGGGCGGCCTCCATGTCGCGCTGCATCTTCTGGACCTGCTGGAGCATCTGCTGCATGTTGGGCTTGCGCTGCTGGGCCATCGATCTCGCTCCTCGCTGGGCGGCTGTGTTGATGCTGTTCTAGCTCCCCGGCGACGCCGCCGCCGGCGGCGCCCACTCGGGGGGAAGCTCTTCGGCGTCGAGCTCGGCGACGAAGTGAGCCACCCACTCCTCCTCCGTGCGCGGCCGCTCCTCCTGCGCCACGCCGCCGCCGGGGGCCGGGGGGAGGTCCTCGCGCAGCTCGTACTCCAGCCGCAGGCGGCGGTCGCCGGTGAGCCGGCGCAGGGCCTCGGTGACGGTGCCCCGGTGCTTGGGGTCGTCGGCCTTCTTCTTGAAGAACGACGCCGTCGCCGCGAAGGCCACCCGCAGCTCCCCGTCTGAGAGCGCCACCGGCCGGGCGTCGGCGAGGACCGCGCTGAGCATCTGGTTCTCGGCCGCCACCAGCTCGACCACGGCCGGCCAGAGGGCGGCGAGGGCCGCGACGTCGTCCCCCGCCGCGGGCGCCGCGGCGACGGGCGGCGTGGTGACATCGGCCGGCCCACCGGCCACATCGGGAGGCGTGGTGGCCTCGGCGAGCGATCCCGGGGCGGCGGGCGGCGACTCCTGGCCGCCCGGCGACGGTCCGGCGGCATCGGCCGGCGAGGACGCCGGCGGTGGCGAGGAGGGGGATGCCGGGATCGACGAGGAGGGGGATGCCGGGATCGAATTTGCGGAGGTGTGCGCGCCCGCGTGTGCGCCCGCGCGCGCGGGCGCGCG